>Ga0209630_10000108_pt1 | contig 95955 bp, 97 predicted proteins | sample COG_01_FD_184745 | JGI IMG/M metagenome (GOLD analysis project Ga0209630, IMG submission 184745) | Pelagic Microbial community sample from North Sea - COGITO 998_met_01 (SPAdes) (version 2) | ecosystem: Environmental > Aquatic > Marine > Neritic zone/Coastal water | place: Helgoland, sampling...
GTTTTTAAAATTATTAAATATTATAAAATTATGACAACTTTAGATATATACATCGAAGAAAGATTAAAAAATGAAATAGTAAGAATTAATATAAGTAATAGTAAAACTATTGAAATCTTTCTAAATCAAGGAAGCTCTTTTGGCTCAAATCATTCAACAACATTATTATCGGTTGAGGCTTTGAAATTTCTAAGTAAAAAAGAAAATTCTATCACTAACGCATTAGATTTGGGTTCAGGGTCTGGGATATTATCAATTCTAATGAGAAAATTAGAAATTTCCAAAGTTTTCGCATGTGAAATTGATGAGTATGCAAGAAATGAATCTATATTAAATTTTGAATCAAATTTCAACAATAAGATTGATTACCCGAGGTTTATTCAAAATCCTCTCCATAAAAAATATTACTACGATCTAATAATTGCAAACATATCAGGATCATTTTTACCAAATAATTTTTTAGAGATTTCTAATATAATAACCAAGAATGGGTACCTAATAATTTCTGGTTTTAATTCTGAAAAGGAGGAAAAATATTCTATTATTGCAAAAGAGTGTAATCTTTTGCCAGTAAAGACTTTTAAAGATTCCTCTTGGATATCAATCATATTTAAAAAAAAATGAAATTAATACTTGAATGCCCAGAGCCGGACTCGAACCGGCACGGTATTGCTACCGAGGGATTTTAAGTCCCTTGCGTCTACCTATTTCGCCATCCGGGCAATCAAAAATATCTATGAATATTACATGAATAGAGGGTTTAAGGGAATATGTAAAAAAAAAGAGCAAGTTTTGAGGCTTGCTCTTTGATAAATAAACATGACGTACATTGAATCTTACATATCAAAATAGTACTGAATCATTGCACCTAATGTGTGTTTTATTTCGTTCTCTTCATCAGCTTTCTTGTAACCAACATGAAAATGTAAATTATTGTTGACTAAATAGCCTACAGAGACTTGATAGACTTTATCATCTATTGCTTCGTCTTCTTCTGCAGCTTCATTAGTTTCTTGGGTATATGTACCACCAACATTAAACTTCTTATAGTAAAGATCTAAACCAGTTGTCATATAATCTCTGTCATGTCCATCTTCGCCAGTTAAATGCTCAATCTTCATAAATTCAGTAAGTATTCTCATACTTAAATTTGGAGCAATTAATGATTTATGCATCAAAGAAATTGAAGATCTCTTTTCATCATTGGTTAGAGCCGTATTATCATTAATGGCAGATCAATTTGCTGAATTACTTCCCAGGTTTTTTGTAGCTTTGGACTGTTTTGCATGTCCTAATTTGTAGGAAAGACCATCTACAAAGTTATTACTTAGTGAGAAAAAATTCTTCCCTTCTAATGAAATAGAATATGATGAGAAGTCCTGAGTATTTGAAACTCCACCATCAGATTTTTTTGTTTTTCCTCTATCAGTAATTACAGAATTACTTAATGAGGTTGTATCTTTGAAGAAAGTAGAAACATCTAATTTATGAGTACCTAAATCTTCAAAATTCTGTTTTAAAGCTATCCCATAACCTAGCCTTTCAACTATTGCATACTCTTCTACTTTCTGATATCCCCATATTCCAGGAAATACATGATAGTCCAAGCCAACTGAAGGATTAAACTTTCCACCATAAAGAGTAATGCCACTATCTGTAGAATAAGACAATATAAGCTTATTTATAAAGAGCTTATGGTCTTCAAAAATTTTATCCTCAGGGACTATAGTAGTACCACCATGTGAGTGCCCAGCTGATTCACCTTCTATCTTGATATCTGTGAGTAAAGAAAAATTTTTATTTAAGTTATACCCTATCTGTAGATGAGAATGTGTATAAGCTTCGTCAACTTCTTCCTTCTTTTCATGTGCCTCTGTTATAGTATCAAAGTGCACTTTAAATCCACCATGGATATAGAACTTTTATCAGAACTTCCATGACTTGAATGATCATGACTTGAATGGTCATGGCCCTCATGCGCATCATCTTTCGCATAAGAAACTGAAGGGCTAATACTGAAAACCATTACAGTAAAAATTACTAAAATTAGATTCTTAAACATTTTTAATCTCATCCGCATTGAAATGTAATATTATAACATAACAAGTTTTTATTCAGAATCAAGTACTTTTTATTTTGGAAATTGGGAAAATAATTATAAAAATAATTACCAACATAACAATTATTGTTGGTCCCGTTGGAGTATCAAATAAAACAGAGGAATACAACCCTAGAATTATAGACAAAATACCAATAATGGATGAATTTATGCCCATTTGAAGTGGGGAATTAGATATTTGCTTGGCGGAAGCAGCTGGGATAATCAACATAGAGGTAATCAATAATATTCCGACTATTTTAACGCATGTAGCAACAAATATTATAAGTAGAGTTAAAAAAATTGTTTGAATAACATTTGTATTTATACTTTCTGATTTTGCTATATTTTCATCGATAGTCATCAAGACTAATTTGTTCCATATTATAGACAAGGCGATTATTACTAGTAATGTTGCAATGAAAAACCAAAGCAGCTCTTCAGAGGTGACCGTTAAAATATCGCCAAATAGGTACGAATCTAAGTTTACTTTTTTATTCAATAAACTTATCGAAACAATACCGATAGATAATGAGGAATGAGCCAGTATCCCTAACAATGTATCATTAGAAAAAATTTTTTTATTTTGAAGATAGACAAGAAGTCCCGCAAAGACAGAACAAACCAAAAAAGTTCCAATTGTTGTATTAATTCCTAAAGCTATGCCCAAAGCTATTCCCAACAAACTGCTGTGCGACAAAGAATCTCCAAAATATGCCATTTTTTTCCATACTACAAAACAACCTAAGCCACCGCCAATTATAGCTACACAAATTCCCGCAAACAAAGCATTTGAAATATATGATTCAAACATGAGAATGTCCTTCATGTTTATGGTCAAAATCATGCTTATAAACTGACATCATCTCAGCAAAATCCTCACCAAAAAGTGAAATGAATTCTGGATCTTTAGTAATAGCTAAAGGCTCACCGGAGCAACAAATATGGTTCGACAAACATATGACCTTTTTTGTAGACGACATAACCATATGTAAATCATGAGAAACCATCAGTATGCTTAATTTTCTATCATTAAATATCCGATCTAGGAACTTATAGAAACTCAATTGTCCGCTCACATCTAAGTTTTGTGTTGGTTCATCGAGAATAAGTAAGTTAGGATTCTCTATTAAAGACCTCACTATTAACACCTTTTGAAGTTCACCTCCCGATAAATGTGAAATTTGCATACCTAAGAGGGCCTCTACATTGAACTCGTTAGCAATTTTTTTAATTTCCATCTCACCAACTTTTTTATTAAGTTTAATAAAATCATGAGCAGTTATTGGGATAGATTCTTCGAGTACAAAATCTTGTGGCACATAAGATACTTTAAGTCCAGCTGATTTCACAATTCTTCCTGCATCAGGATTAAAAAAACCCATGAGGCACTTCAGTAACATGGATTTTCCGGCTCCATTTGGTCCTATAATAGTTATAAAGTCATCACTATTAATTTCTAAATTAATATCTTTGAGAATTTCTTTTTTCCCTCGAATAACAGATAAATTTTCAGCTCTAATTAACATTTTGGGACCTATAATTCTTTTGAACACTCATAGCAATCCCCACTAATTTCAATTGCAATATTTTTGGAAGAGAATTGACTAGAATCTAATTTTTTTTTGATGACACTAGTAATTTGATCATCACAACATTCCTTAATTTCATCACACTTCCTACATATCATAAAATAACATTCATCATGCTTAAGGGGATGCGAACACCCGACAAAGGCGTTCAAGCTATTTATTTTGTGGATAAAACCATTAGTTAATAAAAAGTCCAAGGCTCTGTAAACGGTAGGAGGCTGAGGAGAATAGTTCATGCTGGGGATTTTATCTAAAAGCTCATAGGCCTTTGTAGGTTTATGGTTTTCCCATACCATTCTTAAGATGAACTCTCGTATTTGTGTAAATCGCAATCCTTTTTCCTCACATATTAACCTTGCTTCTTTTAAAGCGTCATCAATACAAGTTTTATGGTTTATACAGTCATACAATTTGCAAACTCCTTATTTATGTTATAGTGTAACATTATGATATATATAAATACAATATTACTTACCTTAACATGTTTATTTTTAACTAAAGTATCATACGCTGAAGATATAAAAATTGTATCATCTATTAAACCACTTCACTCCATCGTATCAAATGTAGTTGGTGATGATAATAGTGTTGATTTACTCGTCGATGGATTTTACTCTCCACACGATTTTCAATTGAAACCATCTCACATGAAAATACTTCAAAATGCTGATGTAATTTTTTACATAGATGATAATTCGCTTGAAACATTTCTTGCTAGGCCTTTACAGACCATAAAAAAAAGTAGTATGAAGATTTCTATAGCAAATAACAGTAAATTAACTTTTCATTCTTTTAGGGAGGGTGGAATTTGGGAAGAAGAAGATAGTGGAGATGATCACAATCATTCTCATGGAGAATTTGATCCACACTTTTGGCTTGATACTAACAATGTAAAAAAAATAACTAAACAAGTCGTTGTAGAGTTATCGAAAGTAAATCCTACTAAAAAAACTATTTATAAAAAAAATGCAAAAATATTTATCCAACAAATAAACGAAAAAAAGAAATACATGGCCGCAGAGCTTAGTGGAATAAAAAATAAGCCTTTTATTGTTTTCCATGATGCATATCAATATTATGAAAAAGAATTTGGATTAAATTCAGCAGGTTCTATCTCTCTTAATCCTGAAATATCTCCTACTCCAAAAAGAATCGATGAAATTAAATCCAAAATCAGACAATCAAATGTTGTGTGCATATTTAAAGAGCCTCAGTTCTCCAGCAAAGTTGTAAAAACAATCATTAAAGATACAAATGCAAAAGAAGGAATAATGGATCCTCTTGGTTTTGATTTAAAGCCTGGTAGAGATCTGTATCTACAACTGATGGATAAACTTACAAAGAGTTTAAAAGATTGTCTTTCGTAATAAATATGTATTTGAAATCGATTTTAATTATGACTCAGGAAATTTAATATGAAACAATGTGATGTTGCAATTGTTGGTGCTGGCCCTGCAGGAATAGGAATAAGTGCTATGCTTAAGGATTTGGGTGTTAAAAGCCAGGTTGTTCTTGAAAGTAAAAAAATCGGGGAATCATTCGAGAAATGGCCCAAAGAGATGAAACTAATTACTCCATCTTTTACTACTAACTTTTATGGTCATCTTGATCTGAATTCAGTTATTTCAGCTACATCTCCAGCTTATACATTAAGAAAAGAACACCCTTCTGGCAAAGAATACGCTCAATACCTAAAGGCAGTATCAGATTATTATAAGTTACCGATTATTGAAGATGCAAATGTTGATGGGATAAATTATTCCAACCACTCCTTTAAAATAAAGATTAATGGTGCAGAGCTAGTTGAATCAAAATTTTTAATTTGGGCGGCCGGTGAATTTCAATATCCCAACCTTACCAACTTTAAAGGAGCTGAATTATGTCTGCATAATAGTCAGGTCCGAAGTTGGGCAGAGCTTGAAGGAGATGAATTTTATATTATTGGAGGCTTTGAAAGCGGAATGGATGCTGCAGTAAATCTAAGTAAGTTAGGCAAGAAAGTTAATGTCTTGGACAGACAAGCACCTTGGGAAGAGCATACAACGGATCCTAGTATAAGTTTATCACCATTCACTATAGAAAGACTAAGGGAACAAGTGAATCATGGTCGAATTAAGCTAATTGACAACTCAGATATTAAAAATATTACTAAAAAAGATAATCAATACTTTATTAAAATAAAAGGAAAATCAAAACGATATGTCAGTGAAACAAAACCAATATTAGCTACTGGGTTTAAAAGTAGTCTTACGCTTGTCGATAATCTTTTTAATTGGGAAAACGAAAAATCCTATGTATTACTCACCGAAGAAGACGAATCAACAAAGACTCCAGGATTATTTCTTGTTGGACCACAAGTTCGCCATGAAAATCTAATTTTTTGTTTTATTTATAAGTACCGACAACGCTTTGGAGTTGTAGCAAATTCGATTGGGAAAAAATTAGGTATGGATACAGCAACACTAGAGCAATATAGATACGAAGGTCTTTATTTAGATGACTTAAGTTGCTGCTCTGATGATTGTGATTGCTAATGAATAAGAGTAGCAAAAAAAAATCTTGGTTTGCAATCAATATGGGTTGGTTACTTCAACTAGTAGCTAGTACATCTTGGGTGGTTTCAGTTTTTATATATGGACTTTATGGACTTGGTGACTACCTTCAACTGATAGCATCAACAGCTTGGACAATATCGAATTTGATATCGTTTCCCAATAATTTAGATTAATTAAATTACTTGCATAACCTAATGTTTTCTCAGACTAGCCTTTAAAACAATATTGAAGCTATGAAATCCTAAAAAAAGGCGGTGCCCGGATTCGAACCGGGGTATAATGGTTTTGCAGACCATCGCCTTACCGCTTGGCTACACCGCCAGATAAATAAAGGAATATTTATACAATAAAAAAAAGGCTTAGTCTATTTCTAAAGTCTTATGGTAATTATTAGAGACTTCAGTCTCTAATAATATAATATCTTCATTTTCAAGTTTACGAACAAATCCCTCACTTTTTCTATCAGATTGTTGAAAAAAGCTGATTTTTGTTGCAAAATCTACTCTTTTTTGTAAAAAAGTGTATAGCGAGGGCAATGCACTACCAGTACCAGGGTCTTCTTTAAAGCCAAGAGCAGGACAAAAATACCTGAAATAAATATGATCTTGTTGTTTGCCCAAGAAGCAAACAATCAGTCCTCTTTTATTGGTTTTGGAAAGTTTATTGAAATCTATTTTGATCTCATTCAACCTATTTAAAGAATCTACTTCAATAATATAATCCAAATCTGAGCATGAAATTCTTCTAATTAAAGCAATATCAATTACTGAGCTTAGTTCATTAACAGAACATTCTTTTAGATCAAAGATAGGCAAGAGAAGAGAGATAGTGTTAGACTTGGAATCTTTTCTTAATTTAAAACTATATTTTTTAGACTTAATTTCTACCCATTCATTTAAACAGGAAATATTCTTAACAGTTAATAGCTCAAAGGCAGCAATAGTGGCATGGCCACAGATATCTACTTCTGTTCGGGGGGAGAACCACTTTATAAGAAATTTGCTATTATCGATATTCAAGAATGCTGTTTCAGAGAAATTTATTTCCTTGGCGACTCTTTGCATGAGGGATTTGTTATTAAAGTCATTATTATCAAGAATAATTACTGCCGCTGGATTGCCAGAATCAAATCTTCTACTGAAAACAGATAAAAAAAAACATCTACTTTAATCATATATCTTTAGCTCATTGTACAAAGCATCTCTTTCAACCGGAACATAACCTGAGTCTTTTATCATATTAACAAAAAAATCCCTGGTATGTCCGATTTCAGACTTTGCACCCGCGTCGTGTATTATTTTTTCTGAGATTATAGTTCCATCAGCGTCAGAAACACCGTAGTGAAAAGTAACTTGAGCGGCTTTTTCTCCTAAGGTAATCCAATATGCTTTAATGTGTGGGAAGTTATCCAAGTAAAGTCTTGCAAGAGAATGAACTTTTAAGTCATATGAAAAAGGAAAAGGCTTTATATGTTTTAATCTTGTATTGAATGGTTGGAAGAGAACTGGAATAAAGGCAAAGAATCCACTTGTTTCATCTTGCAGATTTCTCAGCTTATCAAGATGGTCTATAACATCATATTTAGACTCAAGATGTCCATATAAAATAGTAGCATTAGATGGAAGCCCAAGTTTATGAGCTGCTCTATGAATACTGAGCCATGAATCACCTGTTGTTTTAGGGGAACATATCTTTTTTCTTACTTCAGGAGCAAAAACTTCAGCTCCTCCTCCGGGTAAAGCATCGACCCCAGCTTCCATTAAATCAGAAATTACTTTTTCAACCTTAAAACCCGATATTTGACTAAACCAATCAATTTCAACAGCTGTAAAAGCCTTAATATGCGCACTAGGCATTGCATTACTTACTTCTCTTATAATTTCCAGATATTTATCAAACTTCCAGTCAGGATGGAGACCACCCACAATGTGTATTTCTTTTAACTCTTCATCTAATAAAGACAGTATATGGTCTATGGTCATCTCATAGGCATCGGGGGATTTCTTTTTTTGACCAAACGCACAGAACTTGCAAGATATTGCACAAATATTTGTAGGATTAATATGTCTATTTACTACAAAATAAATCTTTTTTCCATCTTTAGAAAATTTCTTATACTTTGCAAGCAAACCTAAAGAGTTTAAATCCCTAGTATTCATAATTATCTCAGCCTCTTCGAAGCCAAGCCTCTTATTATTTAATATTTTTTCTTTAATAGAGATTAAATTATCGTCTAAACAAAGTTTATCAAAATTATCTAATAATTTTTCCAATTTTTCTCAACCTTATCAACTATATCTGGACTCATATTTAAAACTTTAGGATACCAGTCTTTTTGCGTAGCATCGATAATCATTGTTCCTGAGAATTGAACGCTTGAATTCTTAATATCGCAGTTTTTAAAAGAAATATCCAATGTAGGATCAAATCTAGTAAAGATTCCCCATACCAAATCAATATCATCGTGAATTTTAATATCTGTACCGACTATAAAAATCATTTTAAAATTTTCTAAAATATTAGACTCTTGAATTTCTCTTGAAACTAGCATGGGATCAAATTGAGAATTAATAATAATAATGTTCTTATTAATTACTCTATAATCTTTAATTTTATTATATTTGTTCCTGGGGTCTTCAATTGATATCTCTACAAAGTTATCTTGAGATATCTCGCTGCCGTCCCCTACCGCATTTAGACCCATCTTGCTTCCAACGTTCATTTTTCCACTTGTAAAATCTAGAGTATCTAATGGGGTTGTTTGAAGAAGAGTTAAATCATTTAAAGGATTAAAATTAGCACCCAAATATCCAAAGACTTTTCTAATATCTCGAGGATCAATAAAGCTAGGGATTGTAATTATGCACTTAGTCAACGACAGTTGACCAGTTCCCCAAACTGACATCATAGCCTTAACCGAATTCTTTGGATATCTCTCATCTATAGACAAAACAAGTAAATTGTGAAACCCTGCCTCATAATAAGCCCATAAATCAGTTATTTCGGGGGTTACTAATTTTAAAATTGGAGCAAAAATATTTGTTGCAGCCATTCCCAAAAACATGTCCTCCTTTGGAGGCCTGCCAACTACAGTGGCTGGGAAAATTGCATTATGCTTTCTAGTAATAGCTTTAACGTTCATATACGGGAAATTTCCTTCCATTGAATAGTAACCAAAATGATCCCCAAACGGACCTTCTAGCATAGTTTTATCTAATGGAACAGTGCCCTCTATGATGAACTCGGCATTTGCTGGAACTCTTAGATTCGATGTCTTTGCTTTGCATAAAGTTATCGGCTTTCTTTTAAGAAAAGCTGAAAATAATAATTCATTTATATTCTCGGGCAATGGAGCAATAGCTGCAAATATTAACGTGGGGTCTCCTCCTAAAACAATTGCTGCTGGAAAAGTTTGACCTAATTGTTTTGCCTCATGGTAATGAGTAGCGCCACCTTTATGGGGGTGCCAATGCATACCTAGCTTATCTTTTTCATGCATTTGAAGTCTATACATTCCCATATTTGATTTTCCATTTATAGGACTTTCTGTAATTGTTAACCCCATAGTAATAAACCTTCCTCCGTCTTCAGGCCAACATTTAATTATTGGCAAATCTTCCAGGTTGATTGCATCCTCAATTTGCTGGCACGGGGGGTTAAAGGCTTGCTCCTTGGAACGAAAATTAGTAAGCCTTCTTATAAAAGGAACAGATTTAAATAGGTTGTCTAACTTTGGTGGCATTGCTTTTTCTGCAAAAGATAATATTTCTTCGCCTAATTCTTTTGGATTACATCCTAAAGCAAGCCTAAGTCTTTCTTCAGATCCAAATAAGTTAGTTGCTACGGGGAAAGATGATCCTTTAACATTTTCAAAAAGCAAGGCAGGTCCACCTTGCTCAATGGTTTTGCAACTAATCTCACTTATTTCAAGAATTGGATCTACTTCAGTCTTTATTCTTTTTAAATCACCGATTTTATCTAGAAAATTAATATACGAGCTTAAATCATCAAAATTTTGTCCTAGCAAATCTATATATCCTCATTCTTCCAACCATTTTCTTTGTGGACTCCAACTAAACTAAGAAGTTTATCTGAAAAAGTATCTGCTAGATCGGCTATAGAAGTTTCCTCTAAATATAAGCCAGGAGAAACGGGTGCTATTATTGCTCCAGCTTTAGAAAGTTTTAATGCGTTTTCTAAGGTTATAGAATCTAGCGGAGTCTCCCTTAAAGCAATAACAAGTTTTCTTCTTTCTTTAAGAGCTACTTGGGCCATTCTAGTAATAAGTGTATCTGAAATACCTGACGCTATTTTATTGAGAGTTGAGACAGAGCAAGGAACAATTACAAGGGAATCAAAATAATTACTTCCAGAGGCAAAAGGAGACGCTAAATCCGAATCAGAGTATGTGTTATCAACCATAGACTCGAGCTCTTCAAACTTTAGACCGAGTTCTTCGTGCACAACTCTTTTGCCCCATTTTGAGGCTACTAGAAACTTTTCGTTTGGGCACTTTGTAATGAAATTTACCGCGAAATTTGACCCTGAAGCTCCAGTAATTGCTATTACAGTTCTCATATAAATAATATATCTGAAATAATTAATATTAAAATTAGTAATCCAACATAAGAGTTATATTTAAAGAAAGAATAGTTGTTTCTTAATGAATTAATTATCTGTATGCAAAAATTTATAGCTATTAATAATATTATAAAAAAACTTAAAAAATTACTTTTATATAAAACCGCATAGTAAACTAGACTAGCAATAGAAAGAGTAAAGCAAATAGAAGAAGTAACGATAGCATTGTTAATTCCATAGATTGAGGGCATAGAGAATATTTTATTCTTGATATCATGATTATAGTCTTGCATAGCATACAAAATATCGAAGCCTGAAATCCAAAAAAAAGTAAATACACCTATTGGTAAAGCTAGATAAAAACCGTCAATATTACAGTTTGCGGCCACTCCTCCAGCGATAGGTCCTAAAAACAAAGTTGCTCCTAGAAAGAAATGACAAAAAGGAGTGAACCTTTTGGTGTACGGGTACAAAGTAAAAAGGATTATAGGGATTGGAGACAAGAAAAATACAAAATCACAAATAAACCAACAAGTTACAAAAAATATTAAAGAGCTTAAGATAAGGAATAGGAATAAAAATCTTTTAGAAGCTCTTCCTGATGGAATAGGTCTAGTTGAAGTTCTAGGATTTTTCAAATCTATTTCTGCATCTATTATCCTATTAAGAAGCATGCCTATTGTTCTGGCAGATACCGCAGCAATTAAAATTAGAATTATGTCTTTTATTATGATTTCATCATAAGCAATCAAGTAGCCGGAAAATATTAGAGGTAGTACGAACAAAGTGTGTGAGAAAGTGACTAGTTCGAAAGCCAGCAAGGAATTTCTTTTAAGTAACATAAAAATATATTAACCTATAGATTGAATATTTTGGTGAATTATGAATCTAGAAATACATAAGGAATTATTAGACTTTATTGATAGAAAAGACTTTTCATCTGTTCAACAGTCATTAGAAGATCTTAACCCAGCTGATATATCTAATGTATTGATTAGATTTAATGAAGATGAAATTTGTCAGATACTTTCATCTTTAGATGCCAATATATCCTCAGAAATCATTCTAGAGCTACCAGAAGATATTAGAACTAAAATTCTAAAAGTACTAGATAATAAGTCCATATTAAATGTCGTTGAAGAACTAGAATCTGATGATGCAACAGATCTAATCTCAGAACTAGATGAAAAGAAATCAAAAGAAATACTTGAGAATATGAATCCACAAGATTCCAGTGAAGTTCAAACGCTACTTCAATATCAAGAAGATACTGCTGGTGGAATCATGCAAACAGAACTAGTAGAAGTTAAAGATTCATCTATTATTAAAGATGCTATTAACTGGATAAGACTTATAGCTAATGATGTTCCAGATTTTTATTTAATATATGTCACTAATGAGAATGATAAGCTTGTAGGTTACGTTTCGCTTAGAAATTTAATTCTTGCGGATCCTGGATCGAAGATAAGCTCAATAATGGAGGAGATAGAAGTCTCAGTTCCTCCACATCTTGATCAGGAAGAGGTTAGTATTATTTTTGCGAATTACAACATTGTCTCACTACCTGTTATAGATGAAAATGAAAAACTTTTAGGAAGAATAACTTCAGATGATATTATCGATGTTATAACTGAGGAAGCTGAAGAGGATATATATTCTTTAGCAGGTGTGGGAGAATATAATCACCCTATATATTCTAGCTTCTTATCTAAAACGAGATCCAGGCTTCCCTGGCTTTTGATAACACTGCTTGGTGAAATTGTTATAGCTTTTATAATATCAATTTATTTCAGCGGAACGTTAGAAAACTTTATACTACTAGCTGCTTTCATGCCTGCGGTTATGGCTACTGGTGGCAGTGTAGGGATTCAAACATCCGCGATTATAATTAGAGCGCTTGGAATGGGAACTATCAATACCTCTCAAGCAGTTAAAGTCATATTTTCGGAACTTAGATTATCATTAGTTTTAGGTGCAATATGTGGCCTTATTGCAGGGCTAGCAGGATTTTATATTAACGGTGACACTCAAGATGGGGTAAAATTCTTCACTGTTATATTCTTTTCTTTGTCATTAGCCTCTGTTATGTCTGCAATCTTTGGTGCTGCCTTTCCATTAATGCTTAATAAGTTTAAAATGGATCCCGCAAATGGCTCTGGACCTTTTGTTACAATGGCAAATGATATGTTTTCTGCAATATCATACTTGTTTATAGCTTTGTTGATTATATAAAATGAACATTGAAGATAGAGGATTTATATTAAGAAAAGTAGAGTATGGTGATTATGATTTCATAATCACTGTTTATACCGAGAAATTTGGAAAAACTTCTACAATTGCCAAAAATGCCAGAAAAAGTAAGAAGAGATTTTTAGGCAAACTTGAACCATTTAATCTTATTAATTTTAACTTTAAGAATAATGGAGATAGTGAATCTACAAAAATATTAAATGAAGCAAGTATAAGCTCTGATTACAACAATACGGATTTGGATAAAAATGCAACGATTCTTTGCTCTTTAGTTAACGAATATATAGATGCTTTCGAAATAAATCATGTCCAGAGCAATAGCACATTCTTAATTATTGAAAACTTCTTCTCTAAGATTGATGGGGCAAGTTTAGTAAATATTCTTGATTCCGTTTTAAAATTCCAAATAACATATCTTTCTGGCCAAGGTTTAAAGCCAACGCCCGAGGAACTAACCCGGATAGCCGGCAAAAAAGTTAACTTATCAAAGAATGAAATTCAAAAAGATATGGAATCAAGAATTAAGCTAATAAGAATAATTGCAAAATTTAGTCAATTTCACTCTGGAAAAGAGCTCAATTCTATTCAATACTTAGACTTATTATGATTAAGGTTAAAGGATTTAAATTTTCAGGTATTTCAGTTGGACTAAAAAAGTCAGGTAAAAAAGACTTGGGTTTAATCTTTTCTGAAAAACAGTGTAAGGCTCATGCAGTCTTTACGAAGAATAAAGTTTTAGCAGCCCCGGTATTAGTTGGTAAAAAAATAATAAAAAGAAATAATATACAATCAATAATTGTTAATAGTGGAAGTGCGAATGCATGTACTGGTGAAGATGGTATTTTAGCTACAAATGAAGTCCTTAAAGAACTGTCTGTAAATACAGGCATGAAACCCTACAACTTCTTTCCTTCTTCTACTGGAATTATCGGCCAGCCACTAGACTACAAATTAATAAATAAAAATATTCCTAAATTAATAAAGAGACTAAAAGACACTTCGTCAAAAGATTTTGCAAATGCTATTACAACTACAGATAAATCTATTAAAATCTCGCATAAAAAATTAAAAATCGGAAAAAATACTTATAATTTTTTGGGAATCGCAAAAGGTGCTGGGATGATTCATCCTAATATGGCTACTATGCTTTGCTTCTTCCTCACTGATTTGGACTTTGAACTTAGACTATTTAAAAAAATTATTAATAATGCTACTGATTTGTCCTTTAACTCTATTAGTGTTGATGGGGATATGTCGACCAACGATACAGTTATTGGATTATCAAATGGGATGGGGGGTGATGCGCTTATAACAACCAAGAGCAAGGCACTTTCAACTATATCTAATAGTATTAATGGAATATTCTATGATCTAGCATCTTTAATAGTAAAAGATGCAGAAGGTGGGACTAAATTTTGCAAAATTACCGTACATGGTGCCAGCTCTCAAAGTAGCGCCAAGCTAGTTGCCAGAAAAATTTCGAACTCTTTATTGTTTAAAACTGCCTTATTTGGCTCAGACTCGAATTGGGGGAGAATAATAGCTGCAATTGGTTCTTCAGATGTGTCTTATATAAATCAAAATATTATAGATATAAGTATAGGTAATTATTTAATAGTAAAAAATGGTATTGAATATAATAAATCAAAAATAGCAGATAAATTAATGAAGAAAAAAGAAGTGGAAATTAATATAAATCTTAATTCTGGTAAGCACTCTTCTTACATGCTCACAAATGATATTGGAATTAATTATGTGAGATTTAATTCATACTACACAACTTAAACCTTCAGATTCTAATTAGCTAAACTTTAATTTAATATTTTTATTGGGGTGGAAGACGGGATTCGAACCCGCGACCCCCGGAACCACAAACCGGTGCTCTAACCAACTGAGCTACATCCACCATAAGAATTTACGCCAGGAGGGATTCGAACCCCCGACCTAAGCATTAGAAGTGCTTTGCTCTATCCAGCTGAGCTACTGGCGCTCAATTAAATCGGGGTGAGAGGGCTCGAACCTCCGACCCCCTGTTCCCAAAACAGGTGCGCTACCAACTGCGCCACACCCCGATTTAAAAAATAGATTATACGATGAAATATAAAAACAACAAGAAAACTAATTTTTAAAGAAATTCTCGTTAAGACTAAAAATGCCATGATAGTGACCTTTTTTGTCTATCAAATCAATATGAGTGCCCTTTTCAATGATTTTTCCATCTTTTAAGAGTATTATTATATCATCATCCTTAATTAGATTTAATCTATGTGCTATAACAATAGAAGTTTTATCTTGAATGTTTCTTAAATAATTCTTAACATCTCTTTCAAGATCTAAATCTAAATTAGAGGTAGCTTCATCCAAAACTATCACTTGAAACGCCCTACCCATCATCATTTTTATATTCTGAATTTGTTTTTCACCAATTGATTTCAATTCTTTAATGTTATGAAAGTCGTCTTTATCTGGAACATTGTTGAACAACGGAGTGTCCTGCATAATTACAGAAAAATTACTTCTAATACTTTCTATACTAAAAGTCTCCAATGGAGAATTATCAATTAAAATTTCCCCTTTTTGTGGTCGATAGAAGCCTAACAACAAATTCAATATAGTTGTTTTTCCTGAACCTGTTGAGCCAATTAAGACGAAAGATTCGCCCTTTTTAATCTCTAAACTAAAATCTTTCAATACCCAATTATCTTTCTCGTATGAGAACCAAACGTTCTTGAATTCAATAGATTTAAAATCGTCATTAAAAATTTTCTGCCCATCAATCTCACTTTCAACATTAACAATATTAAATAAATTCTCACTTGCCGCTAAAGCAGATTGTAAAATATTGTATTTATCTGCTAAATCTAATATTGGTTTAAACATCATTCGAAGGTAAAAAAGTACTGCTAATAATTCGCCAATTGTCATAGAGGCCTGAATAACTTGGTGAGAACCTACCCATATTATTACTCCTGCGGTAAAGACTGTAGTAAACTCAACGAAAGGTCTAAACATTGCAAAGGTATACATCTGGTCTAAATTAGCCCTATAGTTACTATTACTATAAAATGAAAATCTTTTGTAGTTTAAACTTTCTTTGTTATACATTTTTAATAATGTAATAGCTCTTATGGATTCGTTAATAAAGGAGTTAAGCTGTGCAATGGTTTTTCTCAGTTTCGTATAAACTCTCCTTAGTTTTGCTCTGTAAAGTAAAGCAAGTAATATAACAAAGATATTAATTCCTAATATTATTATTCCTAAAAATGGATTAAAAGATAAAATCAAAAATAAGACTCCTAAAACTACTAGGAAATCTTTTGTAAATTGGACTAAAACGTTTGTATAAAATTCGTTCAGGGCATTTATATCATTCGTAACCCTAGTTGTAATTCGACCAACATCATTAGAATCAAAATATGATTGTGGAAGCTTAAGGATGTGTCCAAAGAGCGACTCTCTTATATTGAACATAATTTTTTGCCCAGAAATATTTAATATATAGCTGAATAAAGAGCTAAATATAAAAATAACAGCAATAAAACCAAGAATACTATATGCACTAGATTTAATTATATTTTGAGTTATTTCTCCAGATAAAATTCCATCAACAACTTCTTTAATTTTGTAGGGTATCAGTAACTCAAAGTAAGCTACTATAATCATAGAAGCAAAGGCTAAAAGAAGCCAAGAGATGTATGGCTTTGCAAACCGTACGAGCCAAATAAGAATACTTCTATCTATATTCATCGCTAAGCACTCTCTGGTTAGGTAAAATTTTCTGGACATTCATTAGATCTAGGAATAAACCCTCGTTTTTTATTAAATTGTCGGCATCCCCTGATTCTACTATGGAACCCTTATCTAAGACCAAAATATTATCCAGACTATATACTGTAGAAATTCTCGATGAGACTATTATTAATATCTTATCTTTATAATGAGATTTAATATTCTTAATAATATTAAGCTCCGTGTCTACATCCAAGGAAGACAATGTGTCATCAATAATTAGGACTTGAGGACTTTGATAAATAGCTCTTGCAATAGAGAGCCTTTGTCGTTGCCCTCCGGAAAGAGATAATCCTCTCTCTCCTACAATTGTATCAAGGCCATCAGGCATTTTTTCAACGTCCATCAAGAACCTAGAGACTTTCAATGAAGTTTGCGCTCTAATTGAATCAAAATTTTCACTAAAAAAACTTAGATTGTCTTTTATTGTTCCTGAAAATATTATTGGCTCTTGAGGTACATATAATATTTTAGATCTGATAGAAGATTTATTTATTAAGTTCACATCTATATTATTTATATATAAATTATCTGCTTTATTAAATTTCAATATGAGGCTAGTTAAAGATGTTTTACCAGAAGCAGTTTTCCCGGTTATACCCAAGGTGCTTCCCATGTTGGTCTTAAAGGCTATATCTTTCAAGAAAGGTTGATCATTATATGAAAAATTAAGGCCTCTGAATTCAATACTTTCAATATCTTGAATAGTTTTTAATGATACCTCGTCCAATTCCTCTTCTTGGTTCATGACTTCATTAACTCTTTCTAAAGAAACGTTCCCTCTTTTTAACCAATCAACAGCTAGACCCATTGCTATTACAGGCCAGCTAAGCATAGTTAAATAAAGCATAAGTGTGGAAAATTCACCTAGGCTAATTTTATTAATTAAAACAAGATTGCTACCAAATAATATAAGAATAAATATAGAAATGCTTGTAAAAAAAGTTACCAAGGGTTGATATCCTGCCCAGAGCTTTATTAAATTCATATTCTGAGATTCATAGTCCTTACTTTTTAAATGAAATCTTTTAATCTGGTTACTTTCATCATTAAGCGCTTTGATAGCTTTAATTGAATAAATAATCTTTCTTGCCTCTTCAGTAAGCCTAGAAAAAGATTTCTGGACACTTAAAAATAAACTTTCTATTTTTTGACCATACTTCACTATCAAAAATGAGACTAAGACAAAAGGTATAGCTGCGTAAACAGTGAATTCAACCGAGATAGATAGCATTGAAAGTAAGATAAAGAGCAGCAACAAAATTCCATCATACGCTACAACAATTCCAAAACCACAAGCCATCTTTATCTGTTCGATATCATTTACACCTCTAGCCATTAAATCCCCGGCATTATTTTTATTAAAAAAAGACATTGGTAAGCTTTGTAGTTTATGAAAATATTTGTCCCTAAGATCTTTCTCAATTTTTCTAGAGGTTCCTAGTAAAAAAAACCTCCAAACAAACCTAAAGAAAGCCATCAAGATTCCACAAAGAATTAGATAAAAAGCAGACTTATTGATAAAATCAGAAGAATTATAGTTGGATTCTGTTAAATAAGTAATTACGCCACCAATAATTCGTGGCACCATCAATTGGAGTGCATCTACAGCAGTTAGACCCAATAAGCCAAAGACTATCTGTCTCTTATGACTTTTAAATAATGTGACTATTGATTTACTTTTCATAATATTTTAAAAAAAGAACTATATCATAGATTATAAAGGAAAAATGTGTTAAAGTTCTTGAGTCAAATAAATATGGATTTAGGAATAGCCTTACCAATTTTAGCGAATATTGATGTAAAAGACCAGTTACAGATTGCTATAAAAGCAGAAGAATTAGGATTCAAATCTGTATGGGCTAGTGACCATATAGTTATTCCAAAGGAATGGAAAGGCCGCTTTTCTGATATTTTTCCTGATCCTTTTATAATACTTACTGCAATATCTCAAAATACGAAAAAAATTAAAATAGGTACAAGCGCGATAATATTGCCTTATAGAAATCCGATTATTGTGGCAAAGATGTGCTCTACTTTAGATCATTTTTGCGACGGTAGACTTACTTGTACAGTTGCGCCAGGATGGATGAAAGAAGAATTTGATGTATTAAATATTTCTTATGATGGGAGGATAGATAAAACTGTTGAATACATAAAAGTATTAAAATCATTATGGGAAGATGATCCTACAGATTTTAAGGGTAATTTTTATTCATTCAATGATGTTTCCTTTCAACCTAAACCTATTCAGAAACATCTCCCTGTATGGATGGGGGGTAACCATGAAAAAGCAATACAGCGTTCAATCGATTATGCAGATGGTTGGCAGCCAATTTGGTTTAGTTCTGATGAACTTGAAATTAAAATGAAATATCTAAAGCAATACGCGGAAGAAAAAGAAAGAAATCTTGATAACTTTAGTATTTCTTTAAGAAATAGAATAAGAATTACTCAGAAAAGTGATAAAAATAGTGAGCATCCTCCTACAGCGTTGATTGGAGAAAAGAATGAGGTCTATGATAAGATTTTATCTTATAGAAGATTAGATATTAAAGAGGTTGTTTTAGACTTTATTACTCCTGATAAAGAGGAAATAATTGAAACTTTAGAAATGTTAGGAAATGAATTGATACCTGAATTATAAGTTATTTTTTCAATCTACTAAGTAGCCCTGACCAATATCTTGCCCAGTAAGTGCCTTCAACTAGCCCCTTGAGCTCTTTTTCAGCGTATTCGATTGCTTCATTGTCACCATTAGTAAATAACTTAAGTTGCTCTGCCGCAGCCTCAAGTTCTTCTTCGCTTATCTTTATATCGTCTAATGCTGCCTGGACAAACTTTCCAACATCTAACAAAGACTGTTCAAGATTATTTTTATTTTTTTCTATCTCTTCTGACATTTTAACTGATTCTTTACCTAAAACTTCTTTTGCTTTAGCAATCCTTGTTAAATATTCATCTACAGATTTCACAGTTCGAAGTGTATTGTCTAGCTCTTTTACTAGAGTAGTGAGCTGTCTTGAATCAGACATATTTTCTCCAATTTCTTTTTGCTTTGATAATTCTGACATAACTTTTTCTCCTACAAACTATTTCTATAGATTATTATACCAGGCTTGTCCTTTATGTAATCTAAGAAATCCGTATCAACGATTTTATTATTCTTGGATAAGCTTGATGCATTTCTATAAAAATAACCTTGTTCTTTTTTAATAAAGATTCCGACATGTGAAACATCAAGTCCTTTAATATGAGTATAAATACCAATATAGTCTCCGGACTTTAGCTTTTCTAAATTATTTTTATTTAAGTGCTTTGAGGGAAGATAGCTTATATAAACTTTTTTAACCGGTATTCCGTCAAGAAAGAACTTACCATCGTCTTTTAAATTTAAATTTTTTGTAATTTTTACAGATTTTTGTGTGAATATTGTACTCGTTACGTCTAAAAGCCCTTTTACATTCTGAGACCAATCATAAAAAAAATGATTCCTATTTTTAAAACTAACAATTCCATCTTTATATCTGACATACTTAAGCTTACTAATAAAACTATAATAATCTTTTGACTCAATTAACGACTGTATATAGTCGAGATAAGTAAAACAATCCATTTCGTCTAGGTTAAGAACAAAAACTTCTTTATTATTTTTGTCTCCAATTAATGTATGAGCCTTATATGGAAGTCCCAGAAAAGCTGAAGAAAAATAGTTAGGTAATTTGTTTGATTCAGAAGGTCTATTGATGATTAATTTATTTATTTGATCTTTATAATATTCTGACCGAAGCTTCGGGGAATAATATGTCTCGGATTTGACAAGCTTAAATGGGAATAGGAATATTAAAGCTATAAAGAAAACTAGGAACCTATATTTTCTTTCTTTTTTGTATCTCAAATGCCGCTCTTTTAAGACTTTCATAATTTATTTTAATTGTATCACTAAATTGAACCGCTAGATTGAACATTGTGTCTATATCGGCTCCATTGAAGTCTTTCAATAAAGTTTGAAGCTGTTTCTTTGACAAAGATAGCTCTAACCCTTTAAGTTTCTTTTTTATATCAAAGATTGAGACTACCTGTTCGACAGTTGGGTTCTTTGTTTCCAGCAACAAATCAAATCTTCCCGACCTAAGTAAGGCCTTATCTATTCGGTAGATCTTATTAGTGGCTGCTAGAACCACAACATTGCTTAAATCTTTAAACCCATCCATCTCTAAAAGCAGTTGGCTTATTATTCTATGAGAACTAGAGCTACTGGCATCTTCAGAGATAGAACAAATAGAATCTATCTCATCGATAAAAAGGATTGAAGGAGAAACCTGACGAGCTTTATTAAAGAAATCCTTAAGTTGCTCTTCTGACTCGCCTAAGTATTTTGAAATTAGCTCTGGGCCTTTAATCGAAATAAAGTTCATACCGCTAACATTTGCAAGAGCTTTTGCCAACATCGTCTTTCCGCTTCCAGGGGGTCCAAAGAGCATTATGCCTTTTGGCATTTTTTCTCTAAACTTGTTGTTTCTTATAGGGTTAATAACGACTTTTGTTAAGGTTTCTTTAACATCCTCCAAGCCACCTATTTCATCCCACCGAACTTTGGGTGTTTCAGTAAATATTTCCCTAATAGCTGAAGGTTCAATCCCATTAACTGCCTCAATAAAATTTGCATTTGAAATTGTTATAGAATCTAACAAATCATAATTAACAGATTCTTGACTAGTTAGTCCTTGGACGGATATTAAAGCTGCATCCTTGCACAACATCTCAAGATCTGCTCCAACAAATCCAGATGTAGCATTAGAAATCTCATCTAGATTAACATCGCTATTCAAAGGCATACCTCTTGTATGAATTTCTAGTATTTCCTTTCTAGCAGAAAAACTAGGTGCATTTAAGACTATTTCTTTATCAAATCTTCCAGGTCTTCTTAAAGCAGGGTCAATTGAATTGGGCATATTAGTTGCAGCCAGAACTATAACCTTACCTCTATCTTTTAACCCATCCATTAAAGCAAGAAGTTGTCCAACGATTCTTTTTTCTACTTCACCGTGCACTCTATCTCTTTTTGGAGCTACAGCATCTATCTCATCGATAAAAAGTATTGAAGGTTGTTTGTCAGAGGCATTTTGAAATATCTCCCTAAGTAAAGCCTCACTCTCACCATAAAACTTTCTGACAATTTCAGGACCATTTACTAAAACAAAATTAACTCCACATTCCTGTGCTATTGCTCTAGCAAGTAACGTCTTTCCGGTCCCAGGTGGTCCCACTAGTAACAGTCCTTTAGGTGGCTCTACACCTAACCTTGAAAAAATTTCAGGGTGCTTAAGCGGAAGCTCAACTAAATCTTTAACCTTCTTCATTTGCTCTTGAAGTCCACCAATATCACTATAAGTTGTTATCTTTTTTTCCTGAGATAAAACATTCAGTCTTTTGATATCTATTTTTGTTTTCTTATCAACAACTGAAGGTGAAGAAGGATTGGTGGAAACAACTTTAAACTCCTCAGTTTTATTTCCTGGCAACTTAAGTTGAAGTTTGTCTCCAGCTGTTACAACAATGCTATTAAGTTGAGTTAACAGAATTTTTGTATCATTCATAAACAATAAAGATTTAGGGTTCGTGGGACTTAGAACAATCTTATTTGTAACCAATAGTTCAGCTTTTTTAATAATAACTTTTTCTTTAATCGAGGATTGTATATTCTGCCTGGTAAGTCCATCAATCTTGATAGAGTCATCTTTGTCCGAATCCTCTTTTTTCATAGGCATTATTCTTATTGCTGACTTTCTTTGACCGCATATTTCGACAACGTCATAAGGTTCTAGACCTAGCTGTAACATTTTCTTTTCTGAGATCCTAGCGAAACCCTTACCTGCATCCTTAATACCTATATCTTCTATAATCAAGTCAATACTCATATTTCAATAGATTACCAATGGGTTATAATAGTTCAAGCAACTAATATTAAATAGATGTAAAAAATGAAAATAAATTCTATCTCTCTTAAAAATTTCAGAAACTACTCTCAATCCAAAATTGAACTAAGTCCTAGGATTAATTTGTTTTTAGGTAACAATGGTCATGGAAAAACCAGTCTATTAGAGGCCGTTTGGATTTGTATTAATGGTAAATCTTATAGAACATCAAAAAGCAAAAACGTTGTTAATTTCTCTAGTAAAAGTGCGGAAATAGAAATAAGAACCACAAACAATGACTCTGTAAATGAGATAAAACTTATTATAGATGAAAACAAAAAGAATTTTTTGGTTAATGATAAAAAAATTAAAAATCGTTTAGAATTAAAAAAAGTGCTTGCTACAGTTCTAATAGATAGAGAATTTAAAGAAAATTTAGAGAAATCCTTTAGACCTCGGAGAATCATCTTAGATACTATACTATCTAATATAAGCCTTACTTTTAGTAAAAAGCTTCAGCTGTACTCTGAGGAAATAAAGAGAAAAAATGAGATTTTAGGAACAAGTAAGAATGACGAGATCTTGGATTTTATTGATGAGAGATTGTTGAATTTATCATACTCTCTCGCTAATGAAAGGAGTTTATGGCTTTCAAGAATCACAAATATAGCAGATAAGGTTTTGAAGAAACTTGCTCCTGCAAATTCTTTGGATTTTAATATTCAAAGTGATTCTTTAAATTCTGAGAATTTGAAGAATCAGCTGGAATCAAACAGAATGAAGGAGAAAATGACTGGAAAATGTCTAACTGGTTCACATAAAGATCAGATATCTTTCGTTCTTAATGGTTTCGATGCCTTTGAATTTGGTTCGGAAGGCGAGAAAAAAAGCGTCTCTATGGCCTTAAAAATTTCTGAAATTTTATTATTAAAAAAAGTTAATAATGACTTTCCTATAATACTAGTTGATGAGATAGGCAGTGAGTTCGATCAAAAGAGGTTTAATTTTTTCTATACTTTTATTACAAGTCTTGAAACTCAATGCTTTATAACGGCAAACAATAAAAATGTTTTGGAGGTAAATAAGAGCAAAGATTTTTCTATTTTTTCTATTATTAATGGAGATTGTAAAAAAATAAGTTAAATTTATACAATGTTGGAAAAAATAAGAGAAGATTTAAAGCGTTTTATTAAAAGTAAAAATAAGCTTGCGTCAAATGTTGTAAGAACCATAATTTCAAATATCACTAATGAGGGATTAAAAGATTCCGCCACAGAGGAATCAATTATAAATATAATAAAGAAAGAAATAAAAAAGCGGAGAGAAGCAATAAAGTTATATTCTGCGAACAATCGAAATGACTTAGCTAAAGTTGAGGAAGAAGAGCTTTCTATCTTAGAATCATACCTTCCTGAACAAATGACAGAACAAGATCTTATGAAAGGTATGGAAAGAATAAAAGATAACTTAGAATCTGAAGGTAAATTAAATATGGGTGAGCTCATTAAAGCCTCTATAAAAGAATTTTCCTCTAGTGCTGACAATTCTATGATTAGTAAAATCGCCAAAGGATTAACAAGCTAAAATAGCAAGTAAATAAGAGAGGTGATTATGGATTGGAATCTAAAAGATTTATATAAAAGTGTAGATTCAAAAGAGATTAATTCTGATTTTACGAAATTAGATCTTAAATCAAAAAAGTTTAATAAAAAATACAGGAACAGAATTTCTGATTCCTCTTCACCCAAGTTAATCTTTGAATCTCTTGTAGAGATTGAAAAGATATATGAGGGGCTAGGAAAAATATCATCATATGCATCATTATTATTTGCTGCAGATACTAACAATGAAAAATATTCTAAGTTTTACCAAAATGTTTCTGAACGGATATCAGATATTAGAAAAAACCTAATTTTTTATTTTTTATCATGGAATAAAATCTCAGAAAAAAGAGCTAAAGAGATTTATTCAAGTCCAGCACTCAAAAAGTACTCTCACTTACTAAAGTCAGAGAGAAAATATAAAAACTTTATGCTAACAGAGCCTGAGGAAAAGATACTAGATAAAAAATCAATTACATCTTCGAGAGCTTTTAATAGGCTCTTTGATCAGACTTTAAACAATCTTCAGTTTGAAATGAAATTTAAAAATAAAACAGCTCTTCTCACCGAGACAGAAGTTCTATCACTTCTGTATGATAAAGATAGAAAAATAAGAATATCTGCTTCTGATAGTTTAACGAAAGGTTTAAAATCAGAAAGAAAGCTTTTAACTTTTATATTCAATCAAATTTTAACTGACTCTAAAATTACGAATGAAATTAGAGGCCACAAGACCCCAATGTCTTCAAGAAATTTATCTAATGAAATCTCACAAAAAACTGTTCAAGCTTTAATTGATACCTGCAATAAATACAATAAAGTTCCTATAAGATATTACAAATTAAAAAGTAAAATTTTAAAAATAAAAAACTTTGCAGATTATGACAGATATGCACCATTGGGTCAGTCAAATAGAAAATTTTCTTTTGCTGATGCGAAAAAAATTGTATTAGATTCTTTTAATGAATTTTCACCTCAGATGGGTATGGTGGCAAAATTATTCTTTGATAACAACTGGATAGACTATAAGCTTAGAAAAGGTAAGAGAGGTGGTGCTTTTAGCCATTCGTGCGTTCCATCGGTTCACCCATACATTTTAATGAACTTTACAGGGAAAATAAGAGATGTGATGACACTAGCGCATGAACTTGGTCACGGGATACACCAATATCTTTCTAGAAAAAATGGTTATTTTCAGCAGAACACTCCTTTAACAACTGCCGAGACTGCTAGTGTATTTGCTGAGATGCTTGTGTTCACAAAACTCTTAGAAAATGAAACAAATAAGAAAGAAAAACTATATTTAATCTGTTCAAAACTAGAGGATATTTTTGCTACGGTATTTAGGCAAATAGTTATGACTAATTTTGAGCTAGACGTTCATACAAAATGTAAAAAAACCGGTGAGCTATCAGCTGATGACTTTGATAAAGCATGGACAAAGGCAAACTCAAGAATGTTTGGGCGTTCAATCAAAATATCAGATAATTACAAATCTTGGTGGATGTATATTCCTCATTTTATTCATTCTCCATTTTATTGTTATTCATATTCTTTTGGAGAATTGCTTGTTCATGGGCTTTTTGCTAAATACCAAGAAGACAATAAAGGTTTTGTGAAAAAATATATTGAACTTTTGTCATCAGGTAGCACTAATTCTCCCGAGTCCTTAGTTAAAAAAACTGGTTTAGATATTACAAGGAGTGACTTCTGGGAGAGCAGTATGTATCTAATGAATGGTCTTTTAAAAGAAGCAGAGGGTATTTTCTATAAAAAATAAAAAATTTAACTTATGATTAAAATATCAAATGGAACAAAAAAAGGCTTTAGATTAAAAGTCCCTAATAATAATTTAGTTAGACCAAAAACTAGTAAAATTAGAAAAATGATTTTCGATATCCTTTTTTCGGTAAAAGATAAAGAAGTACTTGATATTTTTGCTGGTAGTGGCTCTCTAGGAATAGAGTCTTTAAGTTTAGGTGCAAAGTTTTCAACCTTTATAGACAAGAGTCCTACCTCTATTAATTGTATAAAAGACAACCTGTCTAAGTGTGGCTTTGTAAGTCAATCAATAGTTATCAATAAAGAATTTAAAGAAGGAACTAGAATGCTAATAAAAGATAAAAAAAAATATGATCTAATTTTTATTGATCCTCCTTATTCATATTTTGATGACAAAACACTTAATGGTATTATTAGAACGGCATTAAAATTATCCCCTCCAGGTGGAATCATTGTTTGTGAACATCCTAAAGAGGAGAAGATTATATTAGATGTCGAAAATAGAGTGAAAGAGTATAAAGATAAATTTATAACCTTTTGCTGGCAAAATTAGATATGAAAAAGTCTGTAATTTACCCTGGAAGTTTTGACCCCTTAACTAATGGTCATGTAAATATAATTGAAAGAGCTGCATGCTGTTTTGATGAAGTTATTATTGGAGTAGCAAAGAATTCTTCTAAAAATTCAATACTCACTTCAGATGAAAGAGTTTATATTTTAAAAAAACTATTTAAAAATAAGAAAAAGATTATTATTGATCAGTTTGAAGGGTTATTAGCTCAATATGCCAACAAAAAAAAGATATATACTATTCTAAGAGGTATGAGAACCGTTCAGGATTTTGAATATGAGCTTCAAATGGCAACATCTAACAATAAACTTAACAACAAAATAGAAACCATATTTATGGTTGCTGATGGCAACTATTCGCATATTAGTTCGTCTCTTATAAAAGATATTATTCGTTTAGGTGGAGATGCAAGTAATTTTATTCCTAAGATTGTTGAAAAAGAACTAAGAAAAAAACTATTAAAGAAGGGGTAAAAAATGAAACTTTCTAAACTGGCCAGGACCCTTAAGCCTTCTGCTACACTTGCTATCACAGCTAAGGCAAAAGAATTAAGATCCAAAGGTATTGATATTATTGGATTTGGTGCGGGGGAACCTGATTTTGACACACCTGAGAATATAAAGTTGGCTGCAAAAGAATCAATTGATGCCGGATTTACAAAGTATACAGCTGCAGGAGGAATCCTAGAACTTAAAGAGGCTATAAGAGTCCGTATCTTAAATGACTATAAAATAGAGTATAAGAATAATGAAATCCTTGTTGGCTCTGGGGCCAAACATGTTTTATACAACCTGTTTAATGTTTTAGTTGATGAAGGTGATGAAGTATTAATTCCTGCACCATATTGGGTTTCATATCCTGAACAAGTTAAAATTGCTGGCGGAATACCAATCATACTTAACACAACACAAGAAGATGGTTTCAAAATTACAAAGGAACAAATCCAATCCAAATGTACCGATAAAACTAAAATCCTAGTACTAAATTATCCTTCTAATCCCACAGGCTCTACATATACAAAAGATGAACTCTTAAAAATTGCTGATGCGGCAAAGGAGAAAAACTTAATTGTTCTATCTGATGAAATATACGACAAGATAATCTATTCAGGAGAGCAACACGTCTCTTTTCCACAATTAAGCCAGGATGCAAAAGAAAGGACGATACTAGTAAATGGTGTATCAAAAACATATTCTATGACAGGGTGGAGGATTGGATATGCCGCTGGAAATTCAAGTGTAATATCTGCGATGAATAACTTGTCTGGACAATCTACTTCAAATCCTACTTCAATATCACAGAAAGCTGCCATTGAAGCGTTTTCAGGTAAACAAGATAAAGTCGGGGAAATGCTGGTTGAATTTGGCACTAGAAAGGATTATATCTCATCATTTTTGAACAATATTATAGGTGTGAAGTGCTATGTCCCAATGGGAGCCTTTTATGTTTTTCCGGATATTTCTTATTATTTTGGTAAAAAGTTTAAAGGGAAAACAATTTCAAATTCTATAGAATTAACTGACTTCCTGCTTGATGAGGGAAAGGTAGCAGTAGTCCCTGGAATTGAATTTGGGTCTGACAACCATATACGAATTTCATATGCTACTTCAATGAAAGACATAATCGAGGGCACAAAAAGAATCAAAGAAAGCTTAGAGAAACTATAGTTTTGATTTTTGCCTAACTTGAGGAAGGTGTTGGCGTGGATTTTAATATTGGAGCCGAAGGGGATCGAACCCTCGACCTCTTGAATGCCATCCAAGCGCTCTCCCAACTGAGCTACGGCCCCTAGTTTAATATCTAGATATAATTTGTTAGAATATATCCAAGTTACTATTAATTCAATTTAGTATAATGAAAAAAATTAATGTTGGCATAATTGGTTTGGGCACTATTGGAAGTGGTGTATATAAAATATTAAATCAAAGAAAGTCAAAAATTAAAAAACAATATAATGTCGAGATAAATATAAAAAAATGCTGTGATATTTCAGAGGCCAGCAGAAAAAGGTTAAAAATATCTAAAGAAAACTTTACTAAGAATTATATTGATATAACAGAATCTAAAGAAATCGATATTGTCATTGAACTAATAGGTGGCATACGAGTGGCATACAATATTTCTAAAGAAACTTTAAAAAATAAGAAACATCTTATTACAGCGAATAAAGCACTTCTGGCCTATAAAGGAAAAGATTTAAGAAAATTATCTAATGTAAATAATGTATCAATTGGCTATGAAGCAAGTGTGGGAGGAGGTATACCAATAATAAATTCTATAAAGGATTCAATATTAATAAATAATATTACTTCTTTCTGGGGCATACTAAATGGAACTTGCAACTACATATTAACCTTAATGTCCAGAGGAATAGATTTCTCAAAGGCTCTAGATATGGCAAAAAAAGAGGGTTTTGCTGAAGCCGATCCAACCCTAGACATCAATGGTAAAGATACGGCTCATAAAGTAGCTGTTCTATGTCAGACATGTTTTAATCTTAATCTAAATGTAGATCAAATATACACTCAGGGTATCGAAGATATTTCTTATTATGACATAGAGGTTGCTAAAAATCTTGGATATGAGATAAAGCTATTGGGGATAAGTAGGGTTATCAACAAGGAGCTAGATGCTAGAGTGCACCCTACTCTAATTTCTAAAGCGAACCCTTTAGCTAACGTAACAAATGAATTTAACGCTATTTTAGTAAACTCTAATAATCTTGGCCCTTATATGAGTTATGGGTATGGAGCAGGAATGCTTCCCACTGCTTCTGCCATAGTTGCTGATATTGTTCGTGTCTCCTCTGAATTAAATAATCAATTAAGCTTGGAACCCGAACTAAAAATAAATCTTAGAAAATTTGAAGATGTAAAATCCAAATTCTACTTTAGAATAATGATCAAAGATGCACCAGGAAATCTTGGAAAGGTTACTAGTATATTAGGAAAATATAAAATAAATATTGATAAAGTAATTCAAAACAATAAAGAGAATAAATTAAAAGCGATTCCTGTAATAATTTTGACCAAAAGTCTAGAGCTTAAAGCATTGAATAAAGCTGTAGCTTCAATGACAAAAAGTAAGCTAATTCAGAAAGATTCTCTGATAATTCCTGTGGAGGATCTTTCATAAAATATTGAATAATAATTTTGAATCTATTATTTTGGAAAATATAAGGGAGGGGATACTGCTTCTGGACAAAAAACTAAATTTTTTATTTATAAATCAAGAAGCTGAAGATATTCTTGGAAAATCAAAAAAATTTTTAAAAAAAGAAAACAACATAAATGCAATAGACAAAGAAATTATCAAACTGATAAAGGAAGTTAAAAAAACACATAAAACTAAATTTGTAAGTGAAGTTACTATTATCGACTCCTTGGGAAATAAGAATGTAAATTCAATTTATCTCAGACCAATTTTTAACTATAGCAAAAAAAGGCAGATTTTAGAATATATACTCATTCAGTTTGCCAATCTAGAAGGCATGACTTTTCTAAATAAAAAATCAAAGTTTGAGGATGAGGAGAAATTAATGAGCCAACTGTTCTATGGTTTAGCTCATGAAATAAAGAATCCTTTAGCTGGTATAAAGGGTGCAGCTCAAATTGTTAAAACTATAAAGAACGAAGATGTTATCAGCAACGAATGCATGGAGATAATCGAAAAAGAGGCAACGCGGCTTGAAGGCCTTGTTAATACATTTAAATATCTTCAGCCTCACTCAAATAATAATTTTAAAATTGTGAAAATTAATAAGGCTATCAATGATACATTAGAACTTTTAAGTAAAACTTCTAAAAATAAAAATATTAAACTTTTCTTTAACTATGAAGATGAATCAGTGGATGTTTTAGCAGATGAAGGGCTGCTAAGAATTGTAATACAGAATATAATTCAAAATTCGTATGACTCTATAAAAGATACCGGTGAGATAAGAATTGCGATTAAAAGAACTGAGAATTTTAAATTAAACAACAAGAATCTAATACAGATAGAAATAAAAGATACAGGGAAAGGAATAAGTAAAAAAGATCTAAAGATGATATTTCAGCCCTTCTACTCTACAAAAAAAAATGGGCAAGGGATAGGGTTATTTTTAAGTCAAAAAATAGCAAATAAATTTGGGGGTTTTATTGAAGCAGAGTCAAAACTCAACAAAGGGTCAAAATTTATAATTTATTTACCCAACAACTAAAGATTTTGGTATAATTCTACACAATGGATTCAATACTCATAGTAGACGACGAACAAAGCATTAGACAGGTTTTAAAAATCTTTTTGGAGAAAGAGGGATATTCTGTTTCAACTGCGGCTAAACTTTCAGATACATATTCCATTTTAAAAAAAAATAGTTTCAGTCTAATTCTTTTAGATATCAATCTACCCGACGGAAATTCGTTAAAATATATAAAAAAAATTAGAGAATTAAATAATAATTCTTCAATTATAGTTATGACTGCACAAGATACCATGATAAATGCTATACAGGCTATTAAAAATGGTGCTTATGACTATATAACTAAACCTTTCGATTTTGATAATAATTTCACAAATATAATAGAAAGAGCTGTTAAGAATTCAATCAAGGATTCAAAGATAGAGAAACTTGAAACCGATATTAAAAAATATGATATGGACTCCTTCAATATAATTGGAAAATCAAATAAGATGAAGAAAATCTTTAAAGATATTGGTAGAATAGCTGAAAGTAGCCATACTGTTTTAATTTTAGGAGAGTCTGGATCAGGAAAAGAATTAGTATCTAAAGCAATTCATTTAAGTGGAAAGAACTCAAAAAAGCCCTATATCCAGATAAATATAACCGCCATACCTGACGAACTTATAGAAAGTGAGCTTTTTGGTTATGAAAAGGGTGCTTTTACAGGAGCCTCAGGGAAAAAAACAGGAAGATTTGAAGAAGCCGATGGTGGGACAATTCTTTTAGATGAAATAGGAGATATGTCTTTCGAATTACAAAGCAAGCTGCTTAGAGTTATAGAAGAAAAAAAGTTTTATAGGCTTGGATCACAAAAACCAATTAATTTTAAGGCAAGAATAATTGCATCAACCAATAAAGATCTAGAAGCTGAAGTTAAGAAAAAGAACTTTAGACAGGACTTATACTTCAGACTAAATTCTATAGCATTAGAGTTACCTACTCTCAGAGATAGAAAATCTGACATTCCTCTTCTTGTGGACTTCTTTTTGTCAAAATATTTAGATCAAGATGATAGTCAGAAAATCGTCAGTGAAGACTTTCTTAGCAGCCTCATTGATTATGATTGGCCTGGCAACGTAAGAGAACTGGAAAACTCGATAAAGAAGGTTGTCTTGATGAACCCAGACCTACATTTGGATAGACAGTCAATCGAGAACCATCTTCCTAAAATTGCTAGAAGAATTGAATCAGAAGAAAACAAAGTGAATTATAACAAATTTATTGAAAGTATATTTACAAGTGCTGACTTGCCTGATGAGGATTTACACGACTATATTATTAGTAAAATAGAAAAAACCCTTATCGAGTCGGTCATAATTAAAAATAAAGGTGACATCAACCTTTCTTCAATTCGGCTTGGTTTTACAGAAAAGAAATTACTAAAAAAAATAGAGGACCTTGGAATAAATAAAAAAATTACACAGAAGACTTAATCTTTCTTAGAGCTTTTTTTGCTGATTTATTCTCAGCATTTTTCTTACTTTTACCTTTAGAGGCACCATGTTTAATTTTATTTATAAAAACAGATACATGAAACTCCCTATCATGTGGAGGACCTTCTTCTTTATCGACAATATATTTCGGTAATACTCCATATTTTTTTTGTGACTCGACCTGCAATATAGACTTATAATCTTCATCAATAAAATTTGAAAAATCTTGATGTAATAAGAACTTTTTTAAAAAATTCTCAGCGGATCTAATCCCTGAGTCTTTAAAAATCGCACCAACTATTGCTTCAAATAGTCCTGCTAGATTAGACTCCCTTTTCTTTCCACCGGATTTTGTCTCACCCTTCCCTAATAATAAATATTTTTCTAGCTTGTTATTTTTAACTATCTTATAAAAAGACTTTGTACTAACGATCTGATTTTTAATTTTAGAAAGTTTTCCTTCGTTATATTCAGGAAAAATCGAAAAAAGATGCTTAGTTACGAGGAAACTAATTATAGAATCACCCAAGAATTCTAGCCTTTCATTATCTCTTTGAGAAAACTCATTCCCGTATGAGCTATGAGATAATGCCTCGCTTAGGAGCCCTTTATCCTTAAAATGGTAATTAATTCTATCTTCTATTTCCAACTATAGCTCCTCTCTAATATTGTATATCATTTTAATTCAATACTTTGAGAATATGAGTTTTTTTAAGGTTGTAAAATAAATAAAGATAATGTAAATTTAAATATTGGTGCTTTTTCACCCACAAGGATTATTTCAATGTCTAACCCTTTTGAATTATTAAGAACTGAAATGGATGAACTAGTTATTGGTCATTCAGATGTTAAAACTGCTCTTCTTTTAGGAATTATTTCAAGAGAACATATATATATTCAAGGACCACCCGGAACGGCTAAAACTATGTTATCAGAAATTGTATCTAAGTCAGCCGAACTAAGCTTTTTCTTTTATCAAATGCACAGAGATACTAGGCTCTCTGAATTAGTTGGTGACTTGGTTATCTCCAGAGAAGATACAGCAAATGGAGAAATTATAAGACAAAATATTATTAAAGGTGGCATTTTAACTTCAGAGATATGCTTGTTAGATGATATTTCTAGAGCACCTGGTGAATCATTAAATGTTTTACTCAGAATTCTTAATGAAAGAAAGTATGGTGATGAAGAAATTCCTCTGCTGACTGCTATTGCTACTAGCAATCCAACTGCTGATGAATACTATAACGAACCCTTAGATCCTGCGAATTTAGATAGATTTGTTATACAAATAAATTCAAATGGTCTCTCATATAGTAAAGAATGGGAAGATGTTAAAAAAATTGTTAGCTTATATTCTGCAAAAAATACTTCCGGTGGTCATATTGAGAAAATTGGTAAAGATGTGCTGGATAAGTCCTATCAACAACTTGAAAAAATAATTGTTTCGTCTGAAGTACAAGAAGGTTTAGTAAGTTTTATATCTTGGCTTATAGAAGACTGCCGACTAAATGAAGCTAATTCTGTTATTTCAGATAGAACTTTTCTTGTTAAATCTATAAAAATTATAAAGGCTAATGCTGTATTGGCTGGAAGGGATGAGGCCAATCTTGAAGACTTAAAAGCGTTAAAATATATTCTGGCTTTTAGGGTTCCCGAAGAAGTTCTTAAAATGGCGGAAGAGAAACTTGAATCTATTCAAACCCAAAAAAAAAAGACCAAGAAGTAGAAAATAACCAAAAAAGAGAAGGAAATGACTTTGAAAAAGACTCTCCAAACAAACAAGCTGGAGATTCTGGTGATAAAGAATCTGAACTTTCAGAAGATGAACTTAAAGAAGCCCTAAACTCATTTACAGAAGCCTTAGAAGAACTTCAAGATAACCTTTCAACTGATGACGGTTCAAAACCTTTAGAGGCTGAAGATAAAGTTCCAACTAACCCCTCCAATAGAAATCATGATGATGGTGAAGGTGATACTGATCAAACCCCTCTCTCTGAGAAGGTATATGCAAGTAAATCTAAAAAATCTGGAGATACAGATTTATCAAAAGTAGGGACTATGGACAATTCGGAGATTGCTCAAAATGTACAAATTGTCATGAAGGTTTTAGATGGCAATATTCAACGCAGTATTGCAAAGAGAGGAACTTACCCTGGCGGGCTTCCAAGAAGATACAAAAGAATGAATTCCTTTTATGAGATTGAAGATGTTGACCCAATGGATGCAACTATCTGGACAAAGAACTTATCTCCACAACTTCCTAGAGTTCATCAACGTGAAAAGGAAACGATGGGAGGAGAAATTGCAATTCTTAGAGATATAAGTACATCCATGATGGGAGTATACAGTGAATGGTCTTCTTCAGTTGTCAAAGCTGTTGTAGAACTTGCAAGGGTTAAAAGAATGCGTGTAGGATATATTGAATTTAATCATAAATCCTTTAAAACAATAGTAGAGGAGAAATTTTTCACTAAAGAATATGAGACTATTTTAGAATCTTCTACTAAAACAGAATGCTCTGGGAATACAAACTACGAAGAAGCACTAAAGGATGCGATTTCTGATTTTAAAGGAAGGGGTCTTAGAAATAAACATATATTATTTATTACTGATGGAATCCCAACTTCAGGTGATACTGAAGTTAGAAAAGAAAGAGAAAGAGCAAAGAGGCTAGGAATCTGTATTCATTCTATATTTATTGGTTCTAAAAATTTCCCTATCATATTAAATAGTATCTCTAAAGAAACGTATGGATCACAATTTGTTGCGTATAGAGCCCAAAATGGGAATATTAAAATTGAAAGAAAAGAATCAAGCATAGCTTTTCATAGACCTGCAAATGATAGACCAACAGAAGACTTGCTTAACTTTATTTAGTCTGCATTAGTACCATATTGTCTCTATTTATTATTTCGTCTGAATATTTATAGCCCAATATCTTTTGAATTTCGGACGACTTCTTACCTTTAATCAAATTAGTCTCATCAGAGTTATACGAGATCAAGCCACGAGCAATAGGTAGATTATCTTTTAGGCTTACACATAGGACTTGCTGTCCTTTCTTAAACGAACCTTCAATCTTTACAATTCCGGAAGGGAGTAGGCTTTTTCTATTATTAACAATGGCATTTGCTGCACCCGAGTCTAGATAAAGCTTACCAGATGACTTAGGGCCCATACCAATCCATTTTTTTCTATTACCAACCTTAATAGAACTTGGAATTATAGCGGTACCAACATCTTTATAACTAAATATATCTTTTAGGACATTCTTGTTCTTTCCATTTGCAATTATAGTGGGAATTCCAAACTTTGATACATCCAGAGCAGCATTGATTTTAGAGCTCATACCGCCAAAGGAGACTTGTGATTCAGAATCGTTTATCACCTGAGAGTCAAAACTTTCTTCATCTAAGCTACTTATTAGCTTTGCTCTTTTATTTGTTTTTGGATTATTACTATATAATCCATCAATATCAGTAAGAAGTATTAATAGATCTGCATCCATCATAGCAGCAACCTTAGAAGCAAGTATATCATTGTCCCCGAACATTATTTCATCAATAGAGACAGTATCATTTTCATTTATAATTGGAACAATACCCATTTTTAATAACTCTAGAATCATAGCCCTGGTATTTAAAAATCTTTTCCTATCGTTAAATATATCGTTTGTTAAAAGAAGTTGGGAAACATTAATTTCTTTTTTTGAAAATGCTTTAATGTAATAGCTCATCAGCTTTACTTGACCTAAAGATGAGACAGCCTGTTTTTTAATAATATTTAATCGTTTGAGATTAAAATTAAAAAACTCATTTCCTGCAAGAATCGCACCAGAAGAAACTAGTAAGCATTCGATTCCAGACTCTCTGAGTCTTCTAATATCAGTAGCCAAAAATTTAATCCTATCATAACTAATGTTGTCTTTATCGGCTAAGGCTTTAGAACCAATTTTAATTATAACTCTATTAATTTTTTTAAAAATACTTTGTCTATCCATAATAATCTATTAACCCTTGACATAAAAAATATAGAAGTATAATTAAAGAATGTCTATAGCGCGGGAATAGCTCAGTTGGCTAGAGCATCTGCTTGCCAAGCAGAAGGTCGCGGGTTCGAGTCCCGTTTCCCGCTTTTCTTTTTTAAAAAAAATTAAGAAAAGCTTATAAAATTATCAGTTGCTTCTACTTTCTTTATCCATTCTAATATATTCGGGAATTGAACTAAATCTATCTTCCCTTCATAAGAAAGCTTTATATATGGATAGTATGCGATGTCTACTATAGAGTAGTTGCCAACAAAAAAAGCTTTACCTTCAAGATGATTATCGATTATTTTCAATGATTTTAGTCCTTCATCTTGCAACTTTCTCAACTCATCTAAATCTTGAGCATCTTCGGGATAAAACTTTAATATAGCTCGCGCCTTAGCTAAAAAGGGATCTACTGACGTTTTATTAAAAAAAAGCCATTTATATGCCTCTGCTCTGCCTTGTAAATCATAAGGCAATAGTATTGGTGAGTACTTTTCACAAAGATACATAAGTATTGCATTAGATTCCCAAACTATTATTCCATCGTCATCTATAGCTGGTATTTTAGTAGCTGGATTAATTCCAATAAATTTATCCTTTTTATTCTCGCCTTTAAAGACGTCTACTATTTCAGTTACAAATTCTACATTTGATTGAGCCATTAAAAGCTTAACCTTATAACAGTTACCGGAAAGTGGGTGATCATAAAGTTTAATCATTCCTAAAACTCCTTATAAATTCAGTATAAAAATCTTCGCCGAAAAACTTTTTTATTGCTGAATCACTTATTAGCTTATATGTTACCAGACCTTTTGTTTTTAATTTCGAATCATGAAATATACTTACTTCAACTCTTGAAGTCTTATCAATTAATGAAACCTCTTTACCAACAACTTTAAGATTTACATCTGTCTCAATCTTAGACAGATAATCAATTTCAAGTTTTTGAGTAAACCCTATCTGTTTTCTTGCATTAAACATTCCCCAAAATCCAATCTCATCTATTATAGAGGCTTGTATTCCTCCATGAATAATCGAGGGGAACCCTGAGTACAGATTAGATAGATTAAAGTTGGAATATGCAGAATTATCGGAGAATTTAATATCTAACTTAAGACCAATAGGATTTGAACTTGAACATACAAAACAATTATAATTTTCAAACGTATGAAAGACTTTCTTTAATTTATTAAAAATATCATTCATTTTCTTTTTCTGTAATCTTAGCCACAGCTACAACTTTGATGTCTTCACCAACCTTCATCAATCTAACGCCTTGAGTTGCTCTTCCAATTATTGAGATGTCAGAAGTTTTCAATCTAGTAGCCTTCCCTGCGGAAGATAGCAACACAATATCATCCTCATTCTCTGTCTGGAAAGCATTAACTATTAAGCCTGTTTTATCTGTAATTTTCAATGTTGTAACACCCTTACCGCCTCTTGAAGTAAGCCTGTACTTGGAGACTTCAGTCCTTTTTCCAAACCCATTTTCCGTTACAGTCAATATCTTAACTCCTTCTTCTTTAATAACTTCGGAGCTTACAACAGAATCTTTATCCTTTAATGTTATTCCTTTAACTCCCATGCTGTTTCTTCCTACAGATCTGACTTTTTCTTCTTTAAATCTGACTGCTTGGCCCATTTTGGTTGAAATTAATATTTCATCTTCCCCAGAACTGGTATGAACCGATATAAGTTCATCTTTACCTTTTAAATTTATTGCAATAATCCCATTTGTTCTAGGTCTTGAGTAATCTTCAAGTTTAGATTTCTTAATAATTCCATCCTTAGTTGTCATTATTAAGAATTGATCTTGACTAAAATCTCTCAAAGAAACGTGAGCTTTTACCGTTTCCTCATTTGATAAATTAAGTACATTAGAGAGTCCTCTACCTCGTGCAATTAAACTTGCTTCTGGAAGCTCGTATACTTTTCTCCAAAAGCACTTACCTTTATTAGTAAAGAAAACAACATAATCATGAGTTGATGCAACAAATACAGTTTGCGCAAAATCATCATTTTTGCTAGTAGCTCCTTTTTTTCCTACTCCACCTCTACGTTGGCTACGGTACAGGTTAAGTGGAGTTCTCTTTATGAATCCTTCGTGTGTTAAAGTAACAACCATATCCTCTTCAGATATGAGGTCTTCGATCTTAATACTGCCCAAGTCTCTATCATCAATCTTACTTTTTCTTTGATCTCCATACTGCTGAGTGATTTCCTCTAACTCACTTATCATTATTTTATTAATTTCGTTATCGTCAGAAAGTATTGCTTCTATTTCCTTGATTCTCTTAATTAAAGAATCTCTCTCGTCCATTATCTTAGCTTGTTCCATTCCAGTTAATCTTTGGAGTTTTAAATCTAAAATAGCTAAAGCTTGTATTTCGGACACTTTTAATTTGTCTATCAAAGATGTTTTTGCTTCTAGGGGTTCTTTTGACTGCCTAATAATCTTTATTGTCTTATCAAGATTATCTAAAGCAATTTTGAAACCCTCTAAAATATGTAATCTAGACTGAGATTTGTTTAATTCAAACAATAAACGTTTGGTAATAATTTCGAATCTATGATTAATAAAACATTTATTAATTTCTTTAACGCCGAGCAATTTGGGTTTACCGTCATCAATAGCTAGTAATATAATTCCAAAAGAGGTACTTAGAGGTGTTAAAGAAAAAATATTATTGAGGATAACATTTGAGTCCTCACCTCTTTTAGGGTCTATAACTATCCTTATGCCTTCTCTATTTGACTCATCTCTAATATCAGAAATACCTTTTATTTTTTCTTCCCTTACTAAACTAGCAATTTTTTCGATTAACTTAGTTTTATTGACTTGATAAGGAATCTCGCTAATTACAATCTTATTAGTATCTGTTTCAACATTAGCTATACCACGTAGTTTGATGATTCCCCTACCTGTTTCATATGCTTGTCTAATAATATCTTTAGAACCATGTATCACTCCCCCAGTAGGGAAATCAGGACCAGGCATAATCTTTAATATTTCATCTATTGTTATATCTGGATTCTTTATCTGAGATATAATTGTAGCTATTAATTCAGTGCAATTATGTGGAGGAATGTTTGTGGACATTCCAACAGCAATACCTGAAGCACCATTTAGAAGAAGATTTGGGATTTTAGAAGGTAAAATCTTTGGTTCTTTTGATGAACCATCATAATTCTCTATAAAGTCAACTGTGTCCTTATCTAAATCATCTAAAATCTGAGAAGATAGCTTGGTAAGTTTTACCTCGGTGTACCTCATAGCTGCAGCAGGGTCGCCATCTATAGAACCAAAGTTGCCTTGACCATCAACAAGGGGGTATCTTAAAGAAAAATCTTGGGCCATCCTAACAAGAGCTTCGTACAATGCCGAATCTCCATGGGGGTGGAATTTACCCATGACATCTCCAACGACCCTTGCAGACTTTTTATAAGATTTATTAAAGTCTAGACTTAAGTCTTTCATTCCATAAAGCAACCTTCTATGAACAGGTTTTAGTCCATCTCTAACATCAGGCAAAGCTCTACCAATTATTACACTTAACGAGTAGCTTAAATACGAATCCTTTAGTTCATCATATATTTCAGCTGGCTTAATATTTTTATCTTGTGAAATTATGTAACTCCTAGTTTAATAGAGTAATTATACAGTCCCAGGAAGAAAAATGAAGCTTAAATATCGGCTATTCCATCATTTTTCAGGAGATTTTTCACTATGTTTCTTGGATTTGAGTTTCTATATAAAATTCTGTAGATAGATTCTATAATAGGAGAATGAATCTTATACTTTCTTGTAAGCTCATATATTGCTTTTGAAGTATAAAATCCTTCTGCAACAGTTTTTGTAGAGCTGAGAATCAATTTGATTTTCTTTCCCTTACCAATATAAATTCCAAGGGATCTATTCCTGCTTTGTTCTCCATATGCGGTTAGCATCAAATCTCCTATACCAGACAATCCCATAAACGTTGTATTCTTTGCACCCAAAATTTTTGAAAGTGTCCTTATTTCTTTTAGCCCACGGGTTATAAATGCAGCTTTAGTACTTTCACTAGACTTAATACCGTCCAGTATTCCGGCTCCGATTGCTATTACATTCTTTAAGGAGCCACCAAGCTCAACACCTACAACATCTTTACTTGTATATGTTTTAAAGTTTTGATTTTCAAATATCTTCATTGCCGATGGTAACAATAAAGAATTAGCAGAAGCTAAGGTTACAGAGGTTGGTAATTTTTTAGCTACATCATATGCAAAACTAGGTCCCGAAATTGTCACGTACCTCCTACTAACTCTTGGAAGAATCTCTTTAAATATAGAGTATATTGGCTTCATACTTGACTGTTCGATTCCTTTTGATGTATTAATTAATATTGAGTCTTTGCTAATCATTTCCTTCATTAAGAACAAAGATTCCCTAATGAATTGTGTAGGAATAGAGAAAATTAAAAAATCAGAGTCGAATAAGTTTGTATCAAGTGAATTAGTTGGATAAATCGAGCTAGGTAACTTTACTCCTGGAAGAAATATTTTGTTTTCTCTTTTTTTAATTATTGAATCAACCACATTCTTTTCTTTTGCCCAAATTCTTACTCTATAACCATTCTCAGAAATATTTTTTGCTATAGCTGTTCCCCAACTTCCTGCGCCAAAAATAGTTACTACTTTCTTTAATTTCATTGTAAGATATATTATATTGCTTTTTAAGGATTTTATTATGTTAAGAATAGATTATATTGGTTCAGCTTTTGTTTGTCTAATTATATTTGCCCTCTTTGGACTAGCTATTTCTAATGTTTCACATGCTGACTTAGACTTTTATTTCAAATTAGTTTGTGGAATTGTCCTTTCCGCCATGCTAGTTGGGCTTTTAGCTAAATTTCTAAAGAACGATTAAATAATTATTTAGGTTGGATGTTTTTATTAATCCAGTCAATCATCTCGGTTGTTGTGGTCCCTGGTCCGAAAATCTCTTTTACTCCAATTTTTTTTAATCCCTCTATGTCCTGGTCTGGTATAATCCCACCTCCAAAGACAACGAGCTCTTCTAAGCCTTTTTCTTTTAAGGCCTTTAGTATTTCAGGAAAAAGGAAGTTATGTGCACCTGAAAGCAGACTTATTCCAATTGCGTCAACGTCTTCTTGTAATGCCGCTTCAACTATTTCATCGGGAGTTTGATGCAGTCCAGTATAAATAACTTCAAAACCAGCATCTCTTAATGCTCTTGTGATAATTTTTGCACCTCTATCATGGCCATCTAGTCCTGCTTTAGCTATCAATATTCTTATTTTTAACTGACTCATATGCAACTCCTTTGAAGGTATTTTAACTTACTTATTCAACGTAATCCAAGGTTAGCTGTTTGCTGAAAACATTTATGGTTTCACTACGAAGCATAAATTGGAAATCAACAATCTCGTCTTTTAAGATTACTAAACCCTTGCTTCCAATCAATGGTATTGTTATTGCCTCAATAATTCTACCATCTTTATCCTTACCAATATATCTTACTAATACATTTTTTAACTTTTGGTCTGAGTTATTTATCACCTTACCGGTATAACCTAACTTACCCTCTTCTCCGACAACTTCTAGGACAGGACCAAGGAAGACAACACCGGGTTTACCTTGTAATTTCTCACATGATACAGAAGTGAAGATAATGGCTGCTAGAAGTACTAGTTTAAAAAAATTCATTTTTTATCATCAATGTTCAAAACGTTAGCTGGTTTATTATTCTTTGTGTTGGGGGCCTTGTGGTCTTGAATTACATCCCCTAGCAATTTATGCATTATTTTGATTGATCCCAGCGAGCTTTCTTTCAAATATCCTGTATCTACATCTAGTGATTTTTTCTTTTTGGTCCACAAATAGAAAAGAAAGGCCTGGTTATTTAATATAAGAAAAAGTAGCATATAAAAGAGTCCATTATTATATAAAACCTCAGTTAGAATTGGAATATTACTTGTTTCAATTCTTACCACACCATAAGGCATATCAGATGTCCCTATAAAAAACGGTTTAATTGCAACATATTTATTATTAAAAAAGAATTTATTTGTTTTATTAAAAGGTGAATCATCATCCTTGTTTAAATTGTCATCAGTACCGGCATTAACTATCCCTTTCATGATGTCGGACCTAAAATAAACGGTCAAAAGTTCTGGTGGGTTAACGTTGAAGGCATTTGTAAGTTTTTGAACGCCAATTTGATCATCTAAAAAATTGAAAAAGTCCTTTGAGGAAAAATTATTGTTATTTTCTTCGAAATAATTAGACGCTTGCTCTGCAATTACAGAGGCTAAAGCTTTAGACTGGTTCTTACTAACTTCTCTTCTTTGATTAAAGCTAAAAACAAATAAAGTGAATATGAAAGAAAAAATAAGCAATTGGACTAAGACAATTACTATAAGTCTTTTGAGGAAATACATCACGCAGTTTTAGAAAGTTTTTCTATAGATGAAAGAACTTTCTGATCAGAGATTCTTTTATCTGATTTAAGCAACATGTAAATCATTCCAATAAAATCTTTCCTAACCTCATCTGATAAATTTCTAAACAGATCTAATAAAAGTTTTTCAGAATAAGTTATTGGTTCATCTAAATTATTAACTATATTTTCCTTATTTAAGAATCTAAGCAACTTTTGCTCTTTGGCTTTATTCCAAATAACATCTGGATCAATATTTAAAGTTTGAGCAATTACAGAACATTTAGACTTATCAGGAGCATCAACCTTAGCCGTTTCTAGCTGATGAACATAAACTGTTGAAACATTAAGAGATATTGCTAATTGCTCTTGTGTAACCTTCCTACTTTTTCGGGTTTCCTTTAAATAAGAACCAAAGACATTCAGAATGCTCATGTCATAATCATACAATTTTGTATTAATATTACAAATAGGTCTGAACTATGCCCCGAGGCGGAATCGAACCACCGACACGAGGATTTTCAGTCCTCTGCTCTACCGACTGAGCTATCGGGGCATAATTTATAATAAGCTTTTAGTTTATATAGAATTAACTCTTAATCAAGGGGATTGATACTTATTTTATTCCATTAAGATTCTTAACTATACTAGACCCCATAAAAAAACGCTTATATGCCTTTTTTAACCATTTCTTTTAACAAGTCTTTAGGTAATTCATCGTAATATGGAGAATCTTTCTTATATAATTCTTTAATTTTATTTTTTGGCATGTCAGGCATTTCTTCAGTCAGGCCTAAGGATCTACAAATATTTTTTAACTCCTCTTCTCTTTCGCTAATTGGATTCGGATCTAAAATCATTCCTACATCTTTCAGCATAGCCTTTGTCTCTTTATCTTCTTTGAGAGGCTTCCCATATTCGTTTGAATGGAACAACCTATCAAATCTTTTTCTTGGACGCTGATCTGGATCCTCTAAAGCATAACCTACAGTCATGGCCCACAAAGGAATCACATTTTCTGGCAAACCTAATACTTTTGGCCAAGCCTCTGGATTTCTACCTGTTGCTATCAAACATGTACCTAACCCTAGCTCTGTCGCCGCAAGCATTGATTGGGCCATAGCTTGACCTGCTTCAATTCTAAATAAATCTTCAGTTTTATCTTTAGGAAAACTCATCAACCTAGGGTATGTAGTTTCTGTTAATAGCTTATAAGTCCATCCTTGTGCAGCAGATATAGCTCTCAATGGAAAAAGTACCGCAAAGGACTTTACTAAATCTTTATACCATCCATCTAGATTAGTTAGCCAAACCACTAATTTTGGAGCTGTTTGTAAGTGCAGTTCATTAAATGCTGAAACACACCCAACAATCTCATCCCACTTCTTTTTTGGATATGTAGCTTTATCTATAACTATCGCCTCTGTTGAATTGCAATTACCTTGACATGATGCATACCTTGCAGCTTGAAGGATAGCTTGAATCTTCCAATCCTCCACATTCTTCCAACTTTTATAAAATCTTATACTTCTTCTTTTACCGATAGCCTCAAAAAGTTCCATTTTTATACTCCTATCTAATTATTATTAAAAATTAGATTCTTTATTCAATTAAATAATAAAAATTTTAAATTGTCCAGAGAGAATAAATTATAATTTCTAAGCATAACCGAAGACATCTTGATACTTGGTTTAAGTGGGTGCAGGAATACCAGATAGAGGCGTAATCGAGTCTCCCACCTCTATTTATGATCTAAAAGACTACTATGTAATGTTACATTACTAATTATATAATTTTAGCGACAAGAGTAACTTTAAAAAGGGAAGCTAGAAGCTCCCCTTTAAATTATTGTTAATTAAAAAGATACTATGTATTGAAGTGAGACTGTTTCTTGAGTCTTGTTTTGTGCTTGATCACCTGCAGCACCGCCCATAACTTGAAAAACCGGGTGGTTTGCCATGTCAAGTCTATATTCAGCTCTTAAAGTCCCATAATCACCCACTAATAGTTGAGGTGTGATTGTAAAACTTTCTAAAACTGCGTCGTCGTCAACTTCTGCCCAAGTATTTGCATCTGTACTAGTAAATCCTAATCTAGAGCCACCTGGATCTTGAAGATATTCATATCTAACTGTTACTGATTTAGCACTATCATATTCATAAGTTAAATATGAACCTACACCATACCATGTTCCATCATCTGCAACACCAGTAACTACAGAAGTATAGGCACCCTCTTCTTCACCTTTACCCATAACACCGTTAAGAGTTAGAGATAGAGTATCAGTAAGTGGCATACCAAATACCGCTGTATATGTTTGCCTTGTTTGATCATCAGTTTCTTGACCATAGTTCATAGCGACAAATAATGAAGCTGTTCCTATAGTTGTTCCAAAAGCTGCTTCAAAAGTTTTTTCTTGGTTTTCGCCTTCATCATAAATAGTATCCCAACCATTTCCTACACCTATATAAAATTCATCAATGAATCCTATGTCTGGCTCGATCATAGCTCTGATTCCAGTATTTTGAAAGTTGATTGTATAACCAAAAAGAAAACTTCTTGTAATGTTTGGATTATCACCTGGATTAATAACTTCGTTTCCAAGCATTGTATCAAAATGTCCTACCATTGCAGTCCATGGACCGATAGGTAAAATTCCATATGCTTGGTGAAGGAAGAACTCTCCATCAGTATCGTTCAAATCCTCAGCTAAACTACCAAATAAAGCATCTATTACGAAGTAATCGTTAGAAACACCAATTTGGGCTGAAGGAGTCATTGTAAAGTCATCATCACTAAAAGTATGATAATTATTTGACTCATCTTCATTGTCCCCTAAATTATAGGTCGTAGCAGTATGGACGTAGCCCGAAAAAGTTAGAGGAATTTCGGATGCTTCATCTTTTGCAAATGCATTTAGGCCACTAAAAGTAAGCAAAAATGCTAATGTAAAACTTAAAAAAATACGCATTTATTGTACCTCCTGCGTCAATATACTTATTGTATGGCAATTGTCGTACCAAGTATTGGAAAATAGCTATGAAAATTTAAAACAAAGTCTAAGAATACTAAAAGGAGGATTGTATTACTCTGAGTCTAAGTCCTTACCTTTAGTCTCAGGCAAAGTAAGAAGGACAAAAAAAGCGCATATTGCGAAAATCGAAGCAGTCATCAATGCCCTACCGTTTCCAATAATCTCTCCATTAAACAAGAAGGCAAATGAACTTACTGCTATGAAAGCAAAAAGTGGTGGAGCTATAGCGGAAGCTCCTCTTCCAACATTGTAGCTAAAGCCTTGAGCTGTTCCCCTGGCTCTTGTAGGGAAAATTTCTGCAAATATTGCACCGAAACCCGAATAAAAACCAGTAGCAAAAAAACCTAGTAAAGGGGCTAGAATTAAAATTAAAGCCTCTAAGGATATGAACCCTATAAATTGCTGAATTGGAACTATATTTCCAAAAACCGGTACAAGAAGAGCCACAATAATTAAATACGTTCCAAAGGTAGTTTTACGTCCTATTTTATCACTAATTAGTCCAAAAGAAATACAACCTAATATTGCACCAATATTTAAGGGTATGGTAAAACCAAATCCTTTAACGATACCTAAGCCTGCCCCTCCTTCTGAAATAGGACTAGCGAGATAATTAGGAACAAAATAGCTCAGTCCCCAGTATGAAAGCATACAGAAACTAGTTAACAAAGTAGCCTTAATAACCATTGGTCTTATTTCGTCTGATTTAAAAATTTCGAAGAAAGTGAATTCTTGCTTAGTATGTTTTCTTGCTTCTGCGGATTTTTTCCAAACTTCAGGCTCCTCACAGACCCTCCTAACATAAAATACTAAGAAAGCAGGAAGAACTCCTAAGAAGAACAGTACTCTCCAGCTTTCAATAGGAAAGTCGGTAGTGACAAAAGGGATCTGATTTAAATTAAAAGAATCGATTGGCAGGACAAAAGTAGCTAATATAGCGGCAAAGATAAATCCAAAACCCCAACCACTTTGAACCATACCAACAACCTTTCCTCTATGCTCTTTTGGCCAACTTTCTGCTACCAGAATTTCTCCTGATGCCCATTCGCCACCCATACCTAGGCCTAACAAGAATCTACAGATTACAAAAAATAATATATTTGGTGCAAATGCAGATAGCATTGTAAAAAGCGAATATATTAGAATTGAATACGTTAAAGCCTTAACTCTTCCAACGTAATCAGATATTACTCCGAATACCATTCCACCTAATGCTGAAGAAGCTAAAGTAATACTAAAAAGCAAGGCAGCTTGAGGCCCTGAAATTTCAAAGGTTTGAGCAATGAATCTAAAAGCAAAGACATACAGCAATAAGTCCATTGCGTCGAGGGTCCAGCCAAAAAAAGCAGCAATGAAAGTCTTCCATTGCTTTGAGTTAATATCTTTAGTCCAATTTAAAATAATAGTGCTCCTGGATAAAAAGCTTACTAAATTAAAATTTAATAGTCAAATTGATACATAACCCTATTGATAAAGAAAGAAAGATTGTTAAAATTTGATTGTGGAAAAATTATCGATATTTGTGGAAACATATGGATGTCAAATGAATGAGTACGACTCAGATAGGATTATAAATTCTTTATCTGCAAATCCGGTTAAAGATCCAAGTGACGCAGATATAATAATTGTCAATACATGTGCAATTAGAGAAAAGGCGGATCACAAAGCAGTAAGTGCTGTGGGTAAATATAAAAAACTAAAAATTAAGAATCCTGATTTAATAATTGGTATGGCAGGATGTGTTGCTCAACTTTATGGGAAAAAGCTTATCAAGCAGATTCCTCACTTAGACTTTGTCATAGGGCCTAGAGAAATACCTAAATTAAGAGATTTAGTTTTTGATATAAAAGAATCATCTAGCCATAGAAAAATTAATACATCAATGGATGTAGAAGAAGTCTTTAAAGTTAGCCCTTATCATAAAAGCGGAAAAGTAAACGGTTTTGTTTCGATTCAACAGGGATGCAATAAAAAGTGTGCATACTGTATTGTTCCAACAGTTAGAGGAAGCGAAATAAATAGACCTTTAAAAGAAATATTAGAAGAATCTAGACTTTTAATTGACCAGGGTGCAAAGGAACTTACCTATATAGGTCAAACAGTTAATTCATGGAAATATGAAGGAGAAAGATTTTACAACCTTTTGGACTATCTGCAAGAGCTGGACGGCTTAGAAAGGATTAGATTTACAACCTCTTTTCCCAGAGATATAACATCTAAAATGGTAGATTCAATGAAGAACAATACAAAAGTCTGTCGTCAGCTGCACTTGCCTGTGCAATCAGGATCAAACAGAATCTTAAAGCAAATGAAAAGAGCATATAGTGTCGAATGGTACAGAGATAGTATATCAAAACTTAGGGATGCTATACCAGATTTAAGTCTTTCTACTGATATAATAATAGGCTTTTCTGACGAATCTACTAAAGACTTTGAAGAAACAATGCAGCTTATTGAAGATATAAAATTTGATACAATATATTCCTTTAAATACTCAATCAGACCTGGGACGCCTGGAGAATTAATGGATTCGCATGTTAATGAGGATGTCGCCCTCGATAGGCTCCACAAGCTTCAATCGAGACAAAGAGAAATCTCATTAGAAAACAATCTCAAGCAAGTCAATAAAAGTTATAAAGTTTTAGTAGAAAGTGAAAGTAAAAATAATCCAAACGAATTCTTTGGAAGAACTTCGCAAAATAAAGCCGTGTATATCAAGAATATAAATAAAGAGTCAATCGGCAAGATACTTGATATTACAAAGAAGGAGGCTTTTCAAAATTCTTTTATAGGTGAGCCAACCTGAAAACAAAAAATTTTGACGGAATAATTATAGTAGGGGGTGGTTTAGCAGGTTGTGAAGCTGCTTATCAAATCTCAAAGAATAATATCAAAGTTAAACTCTACGAAATGAAACCAAAAAAGTTTACTCCTGCTCACAAATCTAATAATCTTGCAGAATTAGTCTGTAGTAACTCACTTAAATCAACCTCTCCTGAGAAGGCTTCAGGAATCTTAAAGCTTGAAATGCTAGAGCTAGATTCACTAATTATTAAAGCTGCACATAAATCTCAATTGCCTGCTGGAGGTGCTTTGGCTGTAGACAGAGAACAATTTTCAAATTATATAACTAACGAAATTAAAAGTAATCCACTGATTGAAATCATTAATGACGAGATACTTTTATTGCCTGAAGAACTAAACTCTCCTCTAATTATTGCAACCGGACCATTAACAAGCTCAGGTTTATCAAAAAGTATTGAAGACTTTATAGGAAAAGAAAACTTGTCATTTTATGATTCTATTTCGCCAATCATTTCATACGAAAGTCTAGATGATGCACATTTTTTTAGAGCCTCTAGATATGAAGAAAGTGAAGGAGACTATATAAACTGTCCATTAAATGAAGAAGAGTACGCATTGTTTTATAAAACTTTAATAGAATCAGAAAAAATAGAATTTCATAATTTTGAGAAGCCTAATTACTTCGAGGGATGTCTACCAATTGAAGTTATGGCTGAAAGGGGAGTTGACACATTAAGATTCGGTCCCATGAAGCCTGTTGGACTTATAGATCCTAAAACTGGGAACAGGCCATATTCGGTTGTACAACTCAGAAAAGAAAACTCTCATGAAAGCATGTGGAATATTGTTGGCTTTCAAACCAAAATGAAAATCAAGGACCAAAAAGAAGTTCTCTCCAAAATTCCTGCTCTTAAGAATGCTGAATTTCTCAGATTTGGTAGTATCCATAGAAATACTTATATTAATTCACCAGGTGTTATTTCAAACACCCTGCAAAGTAATAAGAATCCACTATTATTTTTTGCAGGCCAAATTACCGGCGTTGAAGGATATTCTGAGTCATCAGCTATGGGTTTAGTTGCGGGAATTAACTCTTCAAGAATTTTTAAAAATAAGGAACCAATTATTTTTCCAATAAAAAGCGCTCTGGGATGTCTAACAAAGTATATATCTGATCCATCAAATAAGAAGATTCAACCAATGAATATAAACCTTGGGCTATTCGATGTTAAAAAACCCAAAAAGAATATTGAGATGATAAAGGAATCTTCAAGGCAATGTATTCTTGAAATAAAAAATACAAATCAAATAGAATTAGATTTAGTTTAATGCTACTATTTAATTTTTATGAACTTTCAAAATATAATCCTTAATTTACAAACATTTTGGGCCAATAAAGGTTGTGTAATACTTCAGCCTTATGATCTTGAGAAAGGGGCTGGCACATTTCACCCAGGAACCTTTTTACGTTGTCTAGGCGAAACCCCATGGTCAGCAGCTTATGTGGAGCCTTGCAGGAGGCCTACTGATGGAAGGTACGGAGAAAATCCCAACAGATTGCAGCATTATTATCAATTTCAGGTTGTAATAAAACCTTCAATTGAAAATATCCAAGATTTATACTTAGAAAGTTTGAATTTTCTTGGTATTGATACCAAGAAACATGATATAAGATTTGTTGAAGACGACTGGGAATCCCCTACTCTCGGTGCTTGGGGATTAGGCTGGGAAGTGTGGTTAGACGGTATGGAAATAACACAGTTTACTTATTTTCAACAAGCTGGGGGTTTTGATTTAAATCCCGTAACGGTAGAAATTACTTATGGAACTGAAAGAATAGCTATGTATCTTCAAGAAGTTGATAGCGTCTATGATTTAAAATGGTCTGAAAAAATAAAATATTCTGATATACATCATCGAACAGAATATGAATTTTCAAAATATAATTTTGAAATAGCAAATATAGAGATGTTGAAGGATTTCTTTATTAAATCTAAAGAAGAATGTAAGAGCCTTGTAAGAAGCAACCTATCTTTACCAGCTTATGATTACTGCTTGAAATGCTCTCATCTTTTTAATCTCCTAGATGCAAGGGGTAGTATTAGCGTTACAGAAAGAGCGAGATATATTCTTGAGATAAGGGAGCTAGCAAAAGCATGTGCTGGTTTGTATATAAAAACATATGAAACAAAATAGGAAGCTATCAACCTTTTTACTTGAAATATTTGTGGAAGAGATGCCCGCTCGATTAGTTAATGAGTTGTCTAAACAGCTTGAAGATAACTTTAAGAGAGGTATCGATGAGCATTCTATTTCATACTCCTCGCTATGCTCTTACTCAACTCCAAGGAGACTTATAGTTACGATAGAAGGTCTAGAGAAGAAACAAAAAGATATAAATAAGTATATGGTTGGTCCTCCAAAAAAAATCTCATTAGATGCCAATGGAAATCCCCTTAAGCCAGCTCAGGCATTTATAGAGAAAAATAAGCTTAATATTAAAGATATTGAAATTATTAAGAAGAATAATAGCGAATTTATTGCTGCTAATGTGAAAATAGTGGGTCAAAATACATCCAAGCTTCTAACTGAGATATCTCACCAAGCAATTGTTGGAATAAAAAACAAAAAATTTATGAAATGGGGTAAGAGTGAATTTCAATTTATTAGACCAATAAGAAATCTTTTTTTACTATTTGATTCTAAATTTCTTAAAATCGATTTATTTGGAATTAAAAATGAAAACAAAGTTTATGGACACAGATTTTATGATAATAAGGGCAAAAAAATACTTTCATTCAATGAGTATTTTGAATTTATGAAAAGAAGCTATGTAGAAGTTAGCTTTGAAAACAGAAGAGTGAACATACATAATCAAATTCTTGAGATTGAAAAAGAATTAGGTGTACATATTCCAATTGACGAAGAACTTCTGAGTCATGTATCCAATTTAACAGAATTTCCAAAAGTACTATGTGGGAACTTTGACAGAGAATTTTTACAAATACCCAAAGAAGTAAATATCTCGGTAATGAAGAATCATCAGAAATACTTCCCAGTTTTTAAAGATAAGAAGTTGGCTAATTTAGACTCCAAGTTCATTTTTGTAGCTGGATCACCATTTCTAAATAAAAAAATAGTTATAACAGGAAATGAGAAAGTTATAAGAGCAAGACTAGATGACGCTAAATTCTTTTATAATGAAGATCGTACTTCTAGATTAGTAAATATCCAAAAAAAGCTTGAATCAACCACATTTATTGCTAATGCAGGCTCATATGAGGATAAATCACAGAGAATTTATGAAATATCCTTAGCACTTGTTAAGATGCTAAATTTTGAAGATCTCATCAATGAAAAAAGGCTAAAGATAGCGTGCAAACTAATTAAAGCTGATTTATCATCACAAATGGTATGTGAATTTCCAGAACTACAGGGGACTATGGGCAAGTACTACTATAAAGATGAAGACTCGTATGTAGCCGAAATTATTGAACAGCATTATCTCCCTAAAGGAAGAAGTGGCAAAATACCTGAAAATCAAATAGCAATGGTAATAAGTATTGCAGATAAAATAGATACTATAAGTGCATGCTTTAGTCTCGGACTCGTACCCACTGGTAGTTCTGACCCGTATGGACTTAGAAGGAATAGTATAGGTATAATAAGAATTGCTGAGGGTCTGAATAAACAAATAAACTTGATTGAAATATTGAATTTATCTGTTGATTGCTTTGAAGCAAATATCAAGAAACAAGTCGGAGTAGATACTAGAAATAAAACTATTGATTTTTTTGTTGATAGAGTAAAAAATTATCTTACAGATATGGGATATCCAACGAACATAATTAACTCAATTTTAAATATAGACTCAAATGTCATAGATATTCAATTGTTAAAAAATAAAGCAGATTTAATCAAAGGATTTATGAAAAAAGATTCATCTCATTCTATAATTGAAGCTGATAAAAGATTAAAAAATATAGTAAAAGACAACACAAGTCTAAGCGTTGACCCTAAGCTACTAAATGATTCTTTTGAGTTAAATCTTTATAATCGATATAGCGAAATTAAAGGTTCTTTTACTAAAGAATCAATGAACAATGCACCCTCTTCAACATTAGATGCAATCGTCGGGATTGCCCCAGATTTAGACAGCTTTTTTGAAAATGTTTTAGTTATGGACAAGAATATTAAGGTTAAGCAGAACAGAATAAATTTATTAACTAATATAAAAAATCTAATTTCAAGATTTGTAAACTTGTCTGAAATTTAGGAGAGGGTTTTAGGATGAAGAATAAAAAAAATGTTTTTTATTTTGGAAATAAAAAAGCAGATGGTAATGGAAAAATGAAAGAAGTGCTTGGCGGTAAGGGTGCTGGGCTTGCAGAAATGACAGAGATCGGAATCAACGTCCCTCCCGGTTTCACAATATCAACAAATGTATGTGGGATGTTTTATCAGAATAAAAAACAAACACCCGCTAATATTACTAAAGAAATTAGAACTAACTTGGTTAAGTTGGAAAAAATGACTAAAAAAGGTTTCGGAGATATAAAAAATCCATTATTAGTATCTGTTAGGTCTGGAGCGATGTTTTCAATGCCTGGAATGATGGACACTATTCTTAACTTGGGATTGAACGACAAAACTGTGGCAGGGTTGGCTAAAAAAACTAAAAATCCTAGATTTGCATGGGATGCATATAGAAGATTTATTCAAATGTTCTCTGATGTAGTTCTCAATGTCAGTAAAGACTTGTTTGAAGAAAAATTAGAGGAATTAAAAAGAAAGAAAAAAGTAAAGCATGATATTGAACTTAATGAGATTGCTCTAAAGTCTCTAGTTCAAGACTATAAAAAATTAGTAAAATCTAAAACTAAAAAATCCTTCCCTCAAGATCCCATAGATCAGCTAGTAAAAGCTATTAATGCAGTTTTCTTATCATGGAATAATAAAAGAGCGATTTTTTACAGAAAAAAATATGGTATTTCAAGTGACATAGGAACTGGAGTCACTGTTCAATCAATGGTTTTTGGAAATATGGGACAAGATTGTGGGACTGGCGTAGGTTTTACCCGGGATCCTCTTTCAGGTGAAAAAGAGTTATTTGCTGAGTACTTACTTAATGCTCAAGGGGAAGATGTAGTTGCAGGAATTAGAACTCCTAAGCATATAAAAGCAATGCAAAGAGAAATGGGGAAAGTTCATCATCAAATAGTTAATACAGCAAAGATTTTAGAAAGACACTTTAAAGATATGCAAGATTTTGAGTTTACTATTGAGAATGAAGTTCTTTATTTGCTTCAAACGAGGTCAGGCAAAAGATCAGGAATTGCAGCAGCAAAAATTGCGTGCGATATGGTTAAAGAAAGTCTTATTACAAAGAAAGAGGCTATTAGTAGAGTCGAACCTGAACATCTTGAACAATTTTTATTTCCAATATTTGATCCTGATGATAAGAAAAAATTTAATGTGCTTACGAAAGGTTTAGCTGCTTCTCCTGGAGCTGCTTCAGGACAAGTGGCACTGGATGCTCAAACAGCTGTTGAACTGAGCAAACAAGGAAAGAGGGTAGTTCTTGTTACTAAAGAAACTAGCCCTGACGATATCCATGGAATGTCAGCTGCCAGTGGCCTTTTAACTGCAAGAGGTGGAAGAACTAGCCATGCTGCGGTTGTCGGAAGGCAGATGGGTAAAGTTTGTGTAGTTGGAGCTGAAGAAGTCAAGGTCAATTTAGAATCAAGAACTTTCTCCGTCGCTGATGAAGTTATACAAGAAGGTGATTTCATATCAATTGATGGCTTTGAAGGTAAAGTTTACAAAGGAGATATCCCAGTTGTAGCCTCAGAAGTTATACAAGTTATGCAAGGCAATATGAAAGAAATTTCTTCGGAAAGACATTTAATATTTTCAACTATATTAAAATGGGCTGATACTTTTAAAAGGCTTAAAATCAGAACTAATGCCGACGTTCCAAGTGATGCAGAAGTTGCAATTAAATTCGGTGCTGAAGGTATTGGTTTATGTAGAACTGAACACATGTTTTTTGCCGAAGATAGAATCAAAATAATGCAAGACATGATTCTTTCTACAAATCTCAAAGATAGAATTAAGCATTTGAATAAGCTACAAGAAATGCAAAAAGAAGACTTTGTAGGATTGTTCACAACTATGAAAGGCTTTCCTTGCACTATAAGACTGCTAGACCCACCACTCCATGAGTTTTTACCTAAAAGAGAGGAGTTAATGCTAGAGGTTAAAGAATTAGAATTGCTGGGTAATGATAAGAAGAAATTAGAAGAAAGGAAGTCTCTTTTAGATAGAGTTGAGGAGTTACATGAATTTAATCCGATGTTAGGCCTTAGAGGCTGTAGACTTGGAATTACAATGCCTGAGATAACTTCTATGCAAGCTCGAGCAATATTTGAAGCTGCCCTAGAGGTTTCAAAAAAGAAAATTAGAGTAGTTCCAGAGATCATGATCCCTCTTGTTGGAATGGTAACTGAATTTAAGATTCAAAAAGATATCATCAACCAAGTTGCGAAAGAAGTACTAGGAAAGAAAAAAATTACTTATATGGTGGGGACAATGATTGAGGTTCCCAGAGCTATAACAGTCGCAGATCAGATTGCCAAAGAGGCTGAATTCTTTTCTTTTGGAACAAATGATTTAACCCAGACAGTCTTTGCATACTCTAGAGATGATGCTGGTAAATTTATAAACCATTACCTAGAAACAAAGGTTGAATTAGATGGCAAAAGTGTTGAAATATTGGATAAAGACCCTTTTACTTCTATAGATATTCAAGGTGTTGGAGAATTAATGAAGTTAGGTCTTAGTAAAGGTAAATCGACTCGTAAAAATCTTAAAGTTGGTATTTGTGGTGAGCATGGGGGCGACCCAAGCTCTATAGATTTTTGTCATGAAATCGGCCTAGACTATGTCAGCTGCTCACCTTTTAGAGTGCCTATTGCAAGATTAGCAGCTGCACGAATAGCAATAAAAGAAACTAGTTAGCAATTGCTGAAGTTCTTACTTCTCTAACAACCGTAATCTTTACGTTTCCAGGATAAGAGACTTCATCTTCTATCTTTTTAGCAATATCATGAGATAAAATAGTTGCCTCATCATCATTGATCTTATCACTTTCAACCATTACTCTAACTTCTCTACCAGCCTGAATTGCAAAACATTTATCAACACCATTAAACGAAGAAGCTATGTCTTCTAATTCTTTAACCCTTTTTACATATGATTCATAAGATTCTTTTCTTGCCCCAGGTCTAGCAGCAGATATTGCATCTGAAGCTTGAACTAATAGACAGTATAAATTTGATGGATTATCGGAGTGTGAAAGTTCCACAGCTTCGATGACTTCTTTTGGTTCATTGTATTTCTTAACTAAGTCTGCACCAATATCATCATGACTGCCTTCCATATCATGGTCTACGGCTTTACCAATATCATGAAGTAATCCTGCTCTCTTTGCCATCTTAGGATCTAGCCCTAGCTCGCCAGCCAAAACTCCACAGAGTTGAGCAACCTCAAGGGAATGGTCTAAAATATTCTGAGAATAAGAAGTTCTATATTTCATCCTTCCTACCAATCTTATCAATTCCGGATGCATATTACTTAGTCCGAGCTCTAATATTGCATCTTGACCAAGTTTTTGTAGCTCTTCTCCTAATTTGGATTCAATTTCCTCAACTATTTCTTCAATTCTTCCAGGGTGGACTCTTCCATCATCAAGTAACTTTTTAATAGCCCTTCCCGCAATCTCACGTCTTAAAGGATTATGCGAAGAAACTGTAACGATTCCAGGAGTATCGTCAATAATAATATCAACTCCAGTTTTCAACTCTATAGTCCTAATGTTTCTTCCCTCACGACCTATGATTCTTCCTTTCATGTCATCACTTGGTAGTTCAACTACTGTTGAGGTTTTTTCTGAAGTATAAGAAGCTGCATATTTTTGTATTGCCATTGCAATAATATTTTTTGCTTTTCTTTCAGCATCAGAATGAAGATTGTTTTCTATCTCCTTAATCTTCCTTGCGGAAATTATTTTCGCTTCATCTTCAACTGTAGACACAAGCTCATCCCTTGCCTGTTCTCTAGTTAGACCTGAAATTGATTCTATTTTAGTTTTTGCATCTTCAAGTATTGTCTCAAGCTCAGACTCCTTTGATAAGTATTTCTTCTCTAGTTCATCACAATTCTTTTCTTTAACTTCAAGCCTCGCTTCAGATTTTGTTATTTCAAGCTGAACTTCTTTTAGATATGCTTCTTTCGATAAGATGTCCTTCTCTTTCTTATCCGCATCTTTTTTAATTAAAGAAACTTCTTCTTTAACTTTCTTGATCTGATTTTCTTTATACTGTTTTGCTTTCTTTTCACCATCTTTGAACAATTTGAAAGCCTTACTCTTAGCTGAACTGATTATAGTGTCGGATTCATCTTTCATTTTAGATATATCCTTAATTAAGTTATTTCTATTTGCCAACCAAAAAATTAAAAAACCGACCACCAAAGATCCTAAACAACTTATTAATATTATTATATTCATACTCATATTTTTCTCCCTTAATTGATATGCAAAAACCCCTTGTCTGTAAAAACTTTGGAAACTTGTATGTCATGCTTTTCTCCATTAAAACCATGAATAAGCTGAAAGTCATAAATAACAGAACAAATTCTTTTCTTATCTATAGAAGATAGAGCTTTATCATAAAAGCCTCCACCATAGCCTAGCCTCTTACCTGAAGATCCCACTGCAACGCTTGGAACAACAAACAAATCAATTTCATTACAATCGATAAAATGATTAGTATTTGGCTCCATGATATTAAATTTTCCTTTAGAAAAATCTTTAGGATCTTTAGGTTCTACAAATTCTATTCTATTGCCTATTATTTTTGGATAAAAGAGAGTTTTATTTAGACGAAGTAACTCTTTATGAATCTCTTTTGTATCCACTTCAGATTTTATAGGGTAATAAAGTGCTATTGAAAACAAAGAATCATCTTCAGAAATAGTTTCTAAAAAGAACTTAGTAAGATTCATAGATTTGGAATATACCAATTCTGAACCCATAGCTATTCTTCGATTAATTAACAAGCTTCTTAACTTTGACTTGTCAGAAACTTGATAATACTTTGTTAATTCTCTCACCACTTTCTTCCTTCTCTTTTTGCAAGGAAAGAATCTCGTATACGGCATTAACCAGGAGAATGTTCGAAACGGTTTGTCTTGAGATGGAGGGATCAGTCAAATTATGTTTTAAATAATTAATATTTATATATTCTTCAATCTTATTAATTATTTCATCAGTACAATTTGTTTCAATTTCTAATTTGTCTTCTTGAAAACCTAAATGTACCTCTTTCACTAAATTCCTAAATCTTTTATTATTTGTTCCAAATCGTTAAGGGCATTTCTTATTTCTGTAACATAAGAATCATTTTCTACTCTTAACTTTTTATTTTCATCACTTAATTTCTCTAAATCTTTATTTAAATTAACTAACTTTTCCTCTAGTCTTACTTTTGCTTCTACGGTATCCTTAACCTTTTTATCAAGGATATCTATGATATCCATGATATAATCTTATCCAAAAGTGAGAGCTTTACAAGCAGTGTTTCTTAATGATTGAGCAAAAAATAAGAAAAGAGCTAGAAAACGCCAAAATAACAGTGGCCGATATAGATTTAAATCTAAACTCTGCAGAAATCGCAGCTGACCAAATAATTGAGTTATCAAAGAAAAGGAGTCAGTTAAGTGAGATTGTAATACTATACAATCAACTTATTGAGATAGAAAAGTCTATAGAAGAAAACCAGGAGCTGTTAAATGATAAAGAATTTAAGGCGCTTGCTGAAGAAGAACTTGAAACACTTAAATTAGATTTGATCATAATTGAAGATAAAATTAAGTTTGAAGTTCGACCAAAAGATCCTCTAGATTGTAAAGATGTGATTATTGAAATAAGAGCTGGGGCTGGTGGAGATGAGGCAGCATTGTTTGCGAGTGACCTACTAAGAATGTACTTGAGATACTGCGAAAGAAAAAAGTGGAATATGGAAATTATTAATAAAAACGAAATAGGTCTTGGTGGTGTTAAAGAAGTTATAGCTTCAATAAGCGGTAAAGATATTTATTCTTTTATGAAATTTGAGAGTGGTGTTCATAGAGTCCAAAGAGTTCCTGCTACAGAAACAAGCGGCAGAGTCCATACTTCTACCGCCACCGTGGTAGTCCTTCCAGAAGCAGATGATGTTGAAATAGAAATAAATGAAAAGGATTTAAGAATTGATACTTATAGAGCTTCAGGCGCGGGTGGTCAACATGTCAATAAAACAGATTCTGCTGTTAGAATAACTCATATACCATCTGGGGTTGTTGTTCAGAACCAAGATGGAAAATCCCAGCATCAAAATAGACAAAGAGCTATGAGAGTATTAAATGCTAAATTATTTGAGGCTCAAGAAAGCAAGAAAGAACAAGATAATTCAAAAACACGTAAGCTTCTTGTAGGCGGGGGAGATAGAAGTGAGAAGATTAGAACTTATAATTTTGCCCAAGGTAGAGTAAGTGATCACAGGATTAATCTTACTTTACATAAGTTGGACTATATTCTAGATGGTGATCTAGATGAGCTTAATAATGAATTATACAAGAACTATATTAATGAGGAAAGTGGGGTCAGTTAGCACTTGTTAATAATCATTCCCATATTATATTTTTCCTCATTTATTTCATCTTTATATTATTTTTACTCAGGAAAATTAACATTCTCTAAAACAAGCCATTGGCTCTTCATAGGGGCAGTAGTCTTACAAATTATACTTCTAGTAAATAAAACCATAGATTTTAAAATCAACAATATTGAGACAAGCCTATTTGTTGCGTCGATATTTCTATCTATTCTAGCTTTCTTTTTCATTAGACAGAATATAAAAAATTTATACTGTTTCTTCGTATCCCCTGTAGGGTTTATCTTAACTGTCCCATTAATAATGATGGGAAATGATGATGGAGGGTCAGCCTACAACAACAGAATCCTAATAATTCATGTCTTACTTAACATCTTGTCTCATACAACACTTTTAATATCTTCAATATTTTCAATTATGTTTATATACCAACATGGGAACTTCAAAAATAAGAAAGTTAAAAAAATCTCTAGAATGCCTAGTCTATCGCTCATTGAAAAGATCAATTTTAATTTAATACTTGTTTCTTTTCCTATAATGACTATAGGGCTTAGCTTAGGTTTTCTGCTATCTAAAAGTCAGATTGGAAGCTACTGGTTTGGAACAGTATCAGCAATTTCAATATTTTCTTGGCTAATATACTTTTCATTAATTCAAATGAGAATGATATATAACCTTAGTGGACTTAAGGTATCCTTTATATCTTTAATTGGATTTGCTTCAATAATTGTCAGCTATCTTTTTATGTATGTTTTAGATTTACCCTCACATACTTTTGTATAAAAACTACGAAGAACTTAAACTTAAGAGGGAATCTTAGACTCCCTCTTAAATAAATTTATAGCATATTATGTCCGCCATTAATACTCATGTTAGTACCAGTTACCCATGATGCAGCAGGAGAACAAAGATATAAAACAGCCAAAGCTATTTCATCCGCATAGCCAAACCTTCCTAAAGGAATCTCTTCTTTTATTCCTGCTAAAAGATCAGGTGGAACGGTGTGAAGCATATCTGTTTCTACAAAGCCTGGTGAAACAGCATTTACTCTAATATTATCTTTCGCTAACTCTCTAGCGAGACTTCTAGTGAATCCATACATACCACTTTTTGTTGCAGCATAATTAGATTGACCAATATTTCCAGTTTCACCGATGATAGATGAGATTGAAACAATAACACCAGAACCTGCGTCTCTCATATGAGGAACAACAGCTTTTGACATATTAAACAAAGCTCCTAAGTTAGTATCTATAACATCTTTCCACTCTTCTTGTGACATACGACTAAAAGTTATATCTCTATTGATTCCGGCATTATTAACTAAAAAATCAACTTGACCATACGCCTTTATTGCTTCTTCGCCTAAAGTTTGGCAAGCTTCAAAATCTTTAACGTCAGCCTGTACAACGATAGCTTCTGAACCAAGGTCAACAATTTCTTCTGCAGTAATTTCTGCAGCTTGTTTATTGCTAACATAATTTAAAACTAATTTTGCACCAGCTTCCGCAAAAGCTAAAGCACATTGCTTACCGATACCTCTTGAACTTCCAGTAACGACAGCAACTTTATCTTTTACATTATATAAATCTTCAATCATTTAAAAAACCCCCTAATTGAATATCTGATTAATTCTATACAAAAAAAAAATATTTATCTACAATTTTCCTCGGTTATCGTGAAATATTCGTTTAATATTAATGAATAATGAATAATTTCGTAAAATCGCACGGCCTAGGAAACGATTATCTTGTATTAGATTCGGAGAAAATTGACTTTAAATTGTCTAAAAAGACTATCGTGAAAATTTGTCACAGAAACTATGGGGTCGGAGCTGACGGTATTTTAGTACTTATTAAGTCAAAAAAAGCTGATTTTGGATTAAAAATATTTAACCCTGATGGATCAGAAGCAGAAAAGAGTGGTAACGGGCTAAGGATATTCTCAAAATTTCTTTACGACTACAAATATACCAGGAGGAAAGAGTTCACTATTGAAACTAAAGGTGGCTTGGTAAATAGTAAAGTAAATATTAAAAATCAAAAAGTGCGTCTTGTAAAAGTAGAGATGGGAAAGGCCATCTTTGAGTCAAGCAAGGTGCCAGTTAAAACAAAAAAAAAATATTCAATTAACGAAAGTATAAAGGTGTGCGGAAATATATTTACATATTCATGTGTAAGTGTGGGTAACCCTCATTGTGTAATCTTTCTAAAAGAAATATCTGCAGACTATGCTAAAGATTTCGGTGGACTGATAGAGAAAAATAAACTTTTTCCAAAAAGAATAAACGTCCAATTTGCTCAGATAATTTCTAGAAATAAAGTTAAGATTGAAATCTGGGAAAGAGGAGCTGGATATACTCTTGCTTCTGGTAGTAGTTCGTGTGGTGTAGTTTCGGCAGGATACAAATTAGGGCTATTAAATAAAAAAGTCAAAGTCCTTATGCCCGGTGGTGAGTTATCTATTGAGATTGATGACAACTTCAATCTAATCATGGAAGGTCCAGTTGAAGAAATATGTTCAGGAAAACTAAATATTTAGAAAATGTTTCAAGCCATTAAAGCAAAATATATAATAACTCCTAATCAATCTTTTTTAACAAATTCAGCCGTAATTATTGACAATAATATTATTAGTGGAATTATTCCAAATTATCAACTTGCGAGGAAGAAATATAAAGTTATAGATCTAAAGAATTCTGTCTTGCTACCTGGATTTATAAACTCACATATTCACCTAGAGCTTCATTGGACACAGAAACTTCTAAATACTTTTAATTCATTCCCTGATTGGTTAAACCAGATTATAAGTCTTAAGAAGAATTTTGATAATTCTAAAATTTCCAATTCTGTTCAAAAAGGGTTAGAGGAATCTTTAAATTCAGGTGTAACTACAATCGGTGAAATAAGCTCATACGATGGTCTAGATTATAAAGCTATAATTAAAAGTGGCATTAGGACAGCTTATTTTTATGAAATTGCAAATTCAACTATTTTAAATATTGAAAGTAAATTTCTTAAAGGTTTATTGCAAAATACTAACTCTCTTTTTAATTTAAAGATATTCCCTCATTCAATTTATTCTCTTGATACTAAATCTCTAAAAAAAGTATTAGCTTTCGCAAAGAAGCATAATACTCAACTTGGCATTCATCTTTCTGAAAGTGTTGATGAAATCAATTATGCAATGAAGAAAAAAAATAACTTGGAAGACAAAGTCTTCTCAAAATTTAATAGTAAGCCCAAATTTGACTCACGTCCAAGTACCCCACTAGAATATTTAGATAGAATAAATTTATTTCGACAAATTATAACCCTGGTTCACATGAACAACTTATCATCAGAAGATTTAAAAATATTAAAGAAACGTCAGTACCCTGTTGTTATTTGCCCTCGCAGTAATTTATATTTAAATCAAAAACTTCCTAATTTAAGATTCTTTATGAATTATAAAAAAACAGGTCTAGGTACAGATGGTCTTTCAAGCAATATATCTATTAATTTCCTTGATGAAATTAACTTCTTGTATTTAAATGCAAAAAAAATATTAATTAAGAATCCTGAAAGAAGAATTCTGGAAATAGCGACGCTAGGAGGAGCTAAAGCTTTAGGTCTTGATAACTCGATTGGGTCAATTGAAAAAAATAAAAAAGCTGATCTAATAGCTTTTGATTTAAAGAACAAAGATCCCTATTTGTCGGTCATGCATTCAAATAGTGGAGACTTAAAGATGTCTATGATAGATGGAAAAATTATTAAGTTGAAATAAGATCTAGTTGAATATTTTCACTTATAAGTCCCTTCTTAAAAGCTTCGTCATAGAAGAATCTTAATCCATGTATGCCTCTACTGGTGAAATCAACTGTATCCTGATTAACATACATCAGAACAAATTCTCTTGCTACGTCCCTTGAAACACCTCTCCCGAATTCCATTGCATAGTCCAAGGCTTCTTCAATATTTGAAAGGGAATAAACTATGCTTTGTTTGATCATATTAGATATCTCTATTTGTACATCTAAATCTAAGGATCTACTAATAACATTCAAACCCAACGGGATTGGATATTTGCAATCCTGTGACCAAAGTTTTGGCAAATCTAATAACATATTAAGTCCAAGATTTTTATATGTAATTTGACCCTCATGAATTATTAATCCTGCATCAACTTCAGCATTAACTATTGCAGGAACGACTTGGTCAAAATCATATTCAATAAAAGTTGCATCATCACAATATAGCTGGAGCAATAGGAATGCAGAAGTTAGCTTCCCAGGAACTGCAATTTTAAGTCCTTTTTCAGAATCAAACTTTTCTTTTGCTACCAAGATCGGACCGTAACCATCACCCATACTTGCACCACAATCCATAACTCTATAGGTCTTGTGAATCTTAGTATACGCATGAGCGGATACAGCAGTTGTGTCTATCTTGCCATCAATAGCCAACAGATTTAATGACTGTATATCTTGAATAATGTGTTCAAATTTAAATCTTTCCGATGAAATAATACCTTTAGATATTCCATAAAACATGAAAGCATCATCTGCATCTGGGCTATGACCTAAAGTAATTAGTTTTTTCATATTTAAAGTATGTTATTAAAACTTCTTTTTTCCCATTTTGCAAATTTTGCTGATAGCTTATAAAATAAGTTAATCCCATCTAGGTGTTTTTCTGTAAGCCTATATACTATCCTTTCCTTTAAGTAAGTTTGAACTAACTTCGGATCTACGACAGATTCATACTTACTATTAAAATCTTTTAAAATATTATCAATATTATCCATTCCACTTATGAAAGAATCATGCAGTAATTTTATTTCGTGTGAGCTAGGCTTATTGAGGTAATAATTAAATGTTGCGAAAGTAAAAGGTAAAGAGGTTTCTAAGTACCAAAGCTCAGAAAGATCATAAATCTTCATACTTCCTGATCTTTGGGAAAGAAATTTTAATGCTAGATCTCCAATTATTACCTGCCCTGTATTCATTTCGTAAGTGTTCACTATCTGTGGTCTTAAATAGTCATATTCAACCTTTTTCTTGATGAAATCTTCCTGGATAACTTTATATAAAAGATTAGCGCTCTTAGATCTAGGATCTAGATATACTTTTTCAAGATTTTTAATGTCTGAAGTTGCAACTAGAACTACACTATCAACTTTACCCTCCGCACTTATACAGTAATCATCTAAAGACACAACTCTTGAATCAGAGAAATGGTCTACTATTGAAAGTAAAGAAAGAAAATTTTGTTTGTTTACTAAAGACTCGAGGAGATCTGATGGAAATTGAAATTGAGTTTTATAATTACTATAGGCTCCTATATCAAATAAATATGTAAGTGGCTTTGAATTTAAGAATGGAACAGAACCTAAATTTTTTATCATATCTCTCTACTAAATTAAACTTTAAAATCCACAAAAGACCATTTCTTGGGAATAAATATAGATTTATGGATTTCTAAGGCGAAATCATCTGACATGCCTGCGATAAAATCACAACAATCATCAGGATAATTTCCACTATTAAATTTATAAAATTCTCTTAAGGCTTTTTCATTTACTAGGAAAAATGAATACAAATCCATCAAAACCTTTTTAGCTTTTTCAAAATTAACTTTAATAACCGGATTGTAATAAACTTTCTCGAAAAGAAAGCTCCTCATGTCAACTAGATTATCCTCCAGCTCTTTGGATATAGCTACAGCTTTATAGTTTATATTTATGGTATTTTCAATAGTATCTGATACAACTTTTGATATTCTCTCAGAATGCTTTTCACCAAAGAATCTTATCAATTTTAAAGGTATATCCTTTTTCTTAATCAAAGAAGACCTTAAAGCATCATCAAGGTCGTGAGTAAAATAAGCAAATATATCCGAAAGTCTAACAACCTGTCCTTCTAAAGTATGAATCTTGATTCTTTTATTAACTATTGGCCCTGTTCCTTTAGAATGCTTTGAAATACCATCTTTAACCTCAAATGTTAGATTTAAACCTTTTCCATTTTTTTCCAGAAACTCTACAATTCTTAAACTTTGCATGTAATGTTTAAAACCCTTTTTATGAATCTTATCTAGAGCCTGCTCGCCGGCATGACCAAATGGTGTATGTCCTAAATCGTGACCTAATGCAATAGCTTCCGATAGATCTTCATTAAGACTAAGTGACCTAGATATAGTCCTAGAAATTTGAGAAACTTCTAAAACATGTGTCAACCGAGTCCTAAAATGGTCTCCATAAGGAGCGAGAAAAACTTGCGTTTTATCTTTCAGTCTCCTAAATGATTTTGAGTGAATTATTCTATCTCGATCTCTTTGATATTCTGTCCTAAGTGTGCATTTCTTTTCTTTCTTTGCCCTACCAACAGATTTACTACTCAAGGCTGCATATTGAGACAAAAGGCTCTTTTCGTTAACTTCTAGCTTTTTTCTTGAATTTATCATTGCCTAACCAATATACCCTTATCCGATAAATAGTTCTTAGCATCATTAATCTTATATTCACCAAAATGAAAAATCGAAGCGCATAATGCAGCATCAGCTTTTCCTATTGTAAAAGCTTCGGCTATATGCTCCAAGGTACCTGCTCCACCAGAAGCAATAATTGGAATATTTATAGTTTCAGAAAGTATAGAAAGGATCTCCAAATCATAACCTTTTTTTGTACCATCTCTATCCATAGAAGTAAGAAGAATTTCACCCGCACCATAATCTTGCATTTTTTTTACCCACTCCATGCAATCTAAGCCAGTAGGTTTTCTGCCTCCATGTGTAAAGACTTCCCAACCTGAATCTTTTTTTTTTATATCAACAGCAACCACTATACATTGAGAACCAAACTTCATTGCCGACTCTGTAACAAGTTTAGGGTTAAGTATGGCTGAAGTATTAATTGAAACTTTATCCGCTCCAGCTCTTAATAAATCCTTGATATCCTGAAACTTTCTAACTCCCCCCCCTACTGTAAGAGGTACGAAAACTTTTTCTGCAGCTCTTTCAACTAAATCGATTATGATGTTCCTTTCTTCATTTGATGCCGTAATATCAAGGAATGTAATCTCATCAGCCCCCTCATTGCTATACTTTGTAGCAATCTCTACAGGATCACCTGCATCGACAAGATTAACAAAATTAACACCTTTTACTACTCTTCCCTTATCAATATCCAAGCAAGGTATTATTCTTTTAGCTAACATCCTGATATACCTCTATGCTAGCACTTAAATCAATCGTATTTTCATATAATGATTTTCCTAAGATTACTCCAAATATACTTTTACTTTTTAGATTTTTTATCTTCTCTAAATCTCTGGAATCTTTTATTCCGCCAGAAACTATTATTGGAATATCAGAGATTCTCAAATAATGTTCAATTAAATCTTCATTAAAGCCTTCTAAGGTTCCATCCCTATCTACTGAAGTTAGAACAATCATTGAAACACCAAGTTTCTTAAAGTCTAATACCGCATCTTCTATGGTCATATCTATTTTTGTATTCCATCCCCTAATTGCAATTTTTCCATCCTTAATATCCAGACCTACGGCAATTTTATCGCCAAACTTTTCACAAGCTTTTTTAAGAAAACCTTTCTCTGTAAAAGCGGATGTACCTATAATAACTCTTTCTACCCCTATAGATAAGTACTTTTCTATTGTTTCTATATTTCTAATTCCACCACCAACCTGGAACTTACATTCATCATGTTTAACAATATCTTTAATAATATTAAAATTTTTTGTACTTCCCTCAAGTGCTCCATCTAGATCTACAAGATGTATTAAGCTAGCACCTTCTCTAATCCATTTCGTAGACACTTCCAAGGGATTATCAGAATAAATCGTTTTTTTACTATAGTCCCCCTTGAAGAGTCTTACACATTTTTCATCTTTTATATCAATTGCTGGAACTAAAATCATCATATTACATTTTACAAAAATTAATTAATAAATTAAATTTATTTTTATGAGATATTGGCTTGTTAAATCCGAACCATATAAATATTCATGGAATGACATGATAAAAGATAATACAACATATTGGGATGGAGTGAGAAATTATCAAGCTAGAAATAATCTCAAAGCTATGAAAAAGGGTGATTTAGTGTTTTTTTATCATAGCAATGTAGGAAAAGAGATTGTAGGAATAACTGCTGTTACTAGGGAGTTCTATCAAGACCCTACGACTGAAGATAAAAAATGGGTAGTTGTAGATCTTAAATTTAAAAAAAGTTTAAAAAGAAGTATCACCTTAGATGAAATTAAGAATGACAAAAAATTACAAGAAATGTCACTTGTTAAACAATCAAGACTTTCTGTAATGGAAGTAAAAAAATCTCATTTCGATATAATTATTAGGAAGGGTAATGAAAAGAAGTTATAAAGATTTAATTAAAGGATTGACATCAAATGATCGTGTTTGTCTTTCAAAGCTGATTAGTTCAATAGAAAGTGACTCCTCATCTATTTTTAGAATAATAAACTCTGTAAAACGTTTACCAAATAAGACCTATACGATTGGCGTAACAGGTCCCCCAGGTGCAGGCAAAAGCACCTTGACTAACCAAATAATTAAAAAGTTTAGGAGTATGAATTTTAAGATTGGAGTTATAGCGATTGACCCTAGTAGTCCTTTTACTGGCGGAGCAGTGCTGGGTGACAGAGTTAGGATGCAAGAACACTCTTTGGATACTTCTGTTTTTATTAGGAGCGTGGGAAGCAGAGGTGACTTAGGTGGACTATCAAGTTCAACTAGTTCAATGATTAAATTATTTGATATATTTGGAATGGATATTGTCATAATTGAAACAGTTGGTGTGGGTCAAACTGAGCTAGATATAATAAAGATATCGGATTCGGTTCTAGTAACACTCGTCCCTGAAGCTGGAGATGGGATTCAAGCAATGAAAGCTGGATTAATGGAAATTGGTGATATATTTATCGTAAACAAAGCTGACAGAGGTGGTGCCGAAAAACTAGCCCGTGAGATTGACTACATGGTTTCGTTAAAACATGACAGTTCTTCTCGTAAAACTAAAGTCCTCACAACTCAAGCAGAAAATGATATTGGAGTAGATGAGTTAATTCAAGAAGTATTAGACTTTAAGTCCTACGAAGAGTCTAATGGTGCACTTGCCAATAAAAGGAATAGAAGAAAAATATCCGAATTAAATACTATGGTCGAGAAACGATTAAGAAATGAATTGGAAAAGACTAAAGAAACTGCTACATTTAAAGAGTTGATACATAAATTAGAAAATGGATTATTAGAACCTGAAGTATTAGTTGAGAATATAATTAATCTAATAAAGAAAAATAATTGAGAAAAATTATAATTAGTGAAACTCTCGATCAGATAAGAGTTGCTGTACTTGATAATTCTAAGCTTACTTACTTCTTGATTGACAACACCAGTATACAAGCTTCTATCAGGGGCAATATATACAAGGCAAGAAAAAACCTTTCTGCTAGAGGAATTGAAGCCTCTTTTGTAAAAATTGACGATGAAAAAAGTGCTTTTTTATCAAATTTTCATCCTTTAAAAGCGGACTTTAATACTGAGGACTCTGATTCCTACAAGATACAAGATAAGAATTTTATTTTAGTACAATGTGTAAGCGATTATGATCCAAGAAAGGCTCCTAAGGTATCAGATTTTGTTGCGTTACCCTCTAAGTTTTGCGTAGTAGTTGCTAAACCTAAATTTTTCGGAATATCTAAGAAAATTAATAGCGATGAAAAAAGATTAAGACTAAAGTCACTTAAAAAATTTACTACCAAAAATCTCGGGATAATACTCAGAACTTCTGCTGAAAAACAAAAACTAAAAGATATTAAAGAGGATATACGAGAAACAAAAGCCAAATGGAAAGAAATTATTTCGGGCTTTAATAATGCAAATGAACCTATTATTTTGCATCAAGAAGACAATATACTTGAAAATATTTATCGTGAACTTATGACTTCAGATACTAATGAGATTCAGGTCAACTCTAGAAAAATATATAATTACTTTAAAAAACAAGTCTTAAGTTCTGGTCCAAAAGAAAAAAAGACAGATATTAAACTCTTATCAGGCAAAGAAGATTTATTTGTAATTAATAAGGTTGACAAGGAAATTGATAGGATTTTTCACAAGAAAGTAAACCTTAAAAATGGTTCTTTCTTATTAATAGAAGAAAAGGAAGGGCTAACGGTTGTTGATGTTAACTCAGGGAGGAGTCTTAACAATAAAAAAGAAACAAATCTTAGTGTAAATTTGGGCATGGCTAAGGAAATTGGTCATCAGATACTCCTCAGGAATCTTAGTGGTATTGTTCTGATTGACTTCATAGATCTTCAAAGTTCATCAGAAAGAAAAAAAGTATTCAAAACTTTGAAAGATTCCATGAGTAAAGACAAAGCAAAACATTCGATTCTACCGATGTCCAAATTTGGAATTATTGAAATGACAAGGCAAAAAATTGGCAATAGGACCTCTAGCTTAGTAAGCGAAAGCTGCAGTTTATGCTATGGATCAGGTGCTGTAACTAGAAAAGATATTATCTGCTACAACTTAATTAGAGAAATTATTTTCTTGAGGAAGACTACTAAGAAAACAAAGTTTATAATAGAAATTAAAGAAGAATTATCAGAAACTCTTACTGAAATACTAGAAAAGAATAAAAGAAATGCCACAATAAAAGGCCTTAATATATCAACTTTCCCAAAAAAACTTAATGAATCATATAAAATAATTTGATGAATTGGTCCTAATGTATTAAATTAAATAGCTATGGAAATTTTTAAAGTAGGTGACTTGTATCATGTTGGAATTGCTGTTCGAAATGCTTCTGATACAGCTAAACTTTACCAAAAGACTTTAGGTCTAATAGTAGAGCATGATGAAACAGTTCCCGATCAAGGAGTTAGAGCAATAATGCTAGTTCCTAAAGATTCTTCATCCTCTGCTATTGAACTACTTGAACCGGTGGTGGATGATTCTTCAATTTCTAAGTTTTTAGAAAAAAGAGGTGAAGGTATGCATCATATATGCTACTTAGTAAAAGATATATACCAAGGTATAGAGTCTTTAAAGAAAGATGGGATAGAAATGATTGATCATACCCCTAGAGAGGGATTAAATAATACTCTCGTGGCGTTCGCCCATCCTAAGAGTCTAAATGGTGTACTAATAGAATTGGCTCAGAAGATATAGTTAAAGTATAGAGTCTTTATCTTTATCTTTATCTTTATCTTCATCAGAATCTTTGTCTTTCATCGCTCTTTTAAAACCAGAAATGCCTCTACCTATAGCAGAACCAACATCTCCTAATTTGTTTGGTCCAAATATTAAAAGAACAATAACCAAGATGATTACTAATTCTCCTATACCTAATCCACCTATCATTTATAGCCTCCAACAAGTAAAACAATTATACCGTTAATTCCAAACCTTTTATATATTATATAATGCAATATAATTAAAAAATGAATGTTTTAATATATACGCATGAATTTCCCCCTTTTCAGGGTGGTATTGCTACTTCAGCTAAAATGATTGCTGATATATTAAGCTCTGAAAATAAGTTAATGGTTTGTTGTCCTGACTATGGAATAGATAATTTTGATGAGACAGAAAATTTTTTTATAGATAGAATTAATTTTATTGGAGGAAAGAACTTTAAAAGAGTTCCTCTTGCACAGTATATTTATGGTCTTTTAAAGGTTAGGCAAACAATTAGAACTTTTAAACCTGATAAGATTCTCTTTCTTGGAGAAGAAGCTGAACTTATTGGGGGGCTGTTGAACAATAGGGAGATTGATCAAATTGTCAGAATAGCTGGCTCTGGCATTGAATCGATAATAAAAAAAAAGGGTATTTTAAAAATTTTATCTAAGTTCCTCCTTAAAAGACTCTATAGAAACTCCAAAAATATAATTGCCGTCAGTAGAAACACTATGAAACTAATGGAATCAGAGAACGAATACTTTCCACATGACAAGATTAGGCTTATATATAATGGAATTGATTCAAGTTTCATTGAACGTAAAAAGGACTTATCCTTAATTCCGGAGTTTAAAGAAGATGAAAAGATTTTTATTTTATTGACTGTTTCTAGGCTTTTACCTAGGAAAGGTCAGGATTTTGTTATAAAAGCTTTAGCTAAAATTAACAATAAAAATATAAAATATGTTTGTGTGGGTGAAGGAGGGCATAAAGAAAAATATAAGTCTTTAGTTAAATCATTGGGACTGGATGATAATGTTATTTTTTCAGGTGGTATTGAAAGAAGTGAAATTCACAAATACTATGACAGCGCCGACGCTTTTATATTATGTAATCGAACTTGGAACTCTAAAATTGAGGGCTTACCTAATGTTGCTATCGAAAGTATGTCGAGATCGACACCTGTTATAGGTTCTAGAGATAGTGGAACCCAGGAATTAATTCAAGATGGAGTAAACGGTTATCTAGTAGATTCTGAAGATATAGATGACATAGCAAAGAAAATACAACAAGCCTTTTTAAATAGAGGTAATTTACCAAACATGGGAGATTCGGCCAAACTTCATATAATGAAAAACTTCAGCTTTCAAAATATGAAATCTAAATACCTGAGATTAGTCAAAGATGAATAAAATTAAAATTTGTGGTGTAACTCAACTAAGTGATGCTCTATTGTGCGCTAATCTAAAAGTGGACTTTATAGGCTTTATATTCTATAAACCTAGTCCTAGGTTTATAGAAGTCAAAAAAGCTAAAAGTATATGTGATGCTCTTGCTAAGTATCCGATTAATAAAGTTGGAGTTTTTGTTGATGAAGAGCATTCCAAGGTTAACCAAATTGTAAAAGAGTTGAAACTTGAATATGTACAACTTCATGGAAATGAAAGTCCTAGCTTTATTAATAAAATTTCATGTAAAACTATAAAGGCTTTCTCAATAGAAAATGTAGCAAATAATAGCTATACAAGTTACAACGCAAACTATTTCTTATTTGATACTTTTGATAAGGAATTACATGGTGGTACAGGTAAAACTTTTAACTGGGACTTGCTATCTGAAATAGAAAAAAGGGAAGATATTATTCTTTCGGGTGGACTTACATTGGGAAATATTAATAGAGCAATTAAAGAATCTAATACTACTTTTTTTGATATTTGCTCAGGGGTTGAGCAAGCTCCAGGCATTAAGGATGTTAAAAAACTTCAAACTATAGTAAGATTAATAAAATTATGAAAAAAAACTTAAAAATATTTCCTAATAAAGATGGTAGGTTTGGCGAGTATGGTGGAAAATTTGTTTCTGAGACATTGATGCCTGCCTTAGATGAGCTTGAAAAAGAATATAGAAAAATAAAAAACAACAAAAAATTTAGAGATAAAATAAATATACTTCTTAAAGATTTTGTGGGTCGACCTACTCCATTATATCTCGCTGAAAGAACAACTAGAGATTTAAACGGTGCTAAGATTTATTTAAAAAGAGAAGACCTTGCTCACACCGGGGCACACAAAATTAACAATACAGTTGGTCAAGCAATACTTGCAAAGATAATGGGGAAAAAAAGAATAATAGCAGAAACAGGAGCTGGTCAGCATGGTGTAGCAACGGCAACAGTTTGTGCACTTCTTGGATTAGACTGTGAAGTATATATGGGTGAATTAGATACTTACAGACAATCTATTAACGTGCAAAGAATGGAGTTATTAGGAGCAAAAGTCATACCTGTCAAATCGGGCTCTAAAACACTAAAAGATGCATTAAATGAAGCTCTAAGGGATTGGGTAACAAATATTGATAGTACTTTTTACATAATTGGAAGTGTTGCAGGTCCACACCCTTATCCCATGATAGTAAGAGATTTTCAATCCATAATAGGTATAGAAACCCGCAAGCAAATAATTAAAATTGAATCTAAACTTCCCGATTTACTTGTAGCTTGTGTTGGTGGGGGTTCGAATGCTATAGGTATTTTTTACCCTTTTCTAAATGACGATAGTGTAAAAATGGTTGGCGTCGAAGCTGGAGGTAGTGGGATTAAAACTGGTCTTCATTCAGCTAGTATATCGGCTGGCACTAAAGGAGTGCTTCACGGCAGTAAAACTTATCTTCTTCAAGATAAGTTTGGTCAAATAACTGAGACACATTCAGTATCTGCCGGATTAGATTATCCTGGTGTAGGTCCAGAGCATTCTTACTTAAATGATATAAAAAGAGTAGAATACAAATCTATAAATGACATTGAAGCTGTAAAAGCATTGCAATATTTTTCAGAAAAAGAAGGAATAATACCCGCACTAGAAACAGCACATGCCTTAGCTTATGCTATGAAAGCAGCAAAGAAAATGAAAAAAAATCAATCAGTAATTGTAAATCTATCTGGCAGAGGGGATAAAGACTTACAGTCTGTTAAAGATTTTTTAGACAAAAGGAAGATATCTTAAATGAGTCTAATTCAAACCGTTGAAGAATGTAATGCAAAGAAAAGAGCTTGTTTTGTTTCTTATATAACTGCAGGTGATCCTGATTTAAAAAATTCTGCAAAAATTCTTGAAACCCTAGCCTTAAACGGTGTAGATATTATTGAACTTGGTATACCCTTCTCTGATCCTATATCAGATGGTCCAACAATACAAAAAGCTACGGAACGTTCTTTAAAGAACAATGTGAATATAGACGATTCACTCAGATTAATCGAGGATTTTAGACTAAAGTATCAAACTCCAATTATTCTCTTTGGATATTTTAATCCTTTTCTACAGTATGGTTTAAAAAAAGTAATGAAGTCTATAAAGAAATCAGGCGGAAATGGTGTTTTAATTGTTGATTTACCACCAGAAGAAGCCCAGGAAACACAGAATGCAGTTAATGAAGCGGGGATCGAATTAGTTTATCTTCTTGCACCTACAAGCACAGAGAAAAGGATAAAAATGGTTTCCAAGCTCTCAAATTCATTTATTTATCTGGTATCAGTGACAGGAGTAACTGGGGCTAGAAGAGCTTTGGATGTTAATCTAAAAAAGTTTATTGCGAAAGTTAGAAGAAAAACAAAAAAACCTGTATGCGTTGGGTTTGGTATTTCAGAACCAGAACATGTCAATGAGCTAAAAAAATTATCTAATGGGATAGTAATAGGAAGCGCTATTATTAAAATAATAGAAAATAATCTGAAAAACAAACTAAATATAGGCAAAAAAATTGGAAATTTTGTCAAAAAAATAAAAAAAGCTACAAATTACTAATAATAACTTTATGCAATGCCTTTAGTAATGTTGCCACTAATTCAATACATACTTTAAAGTCCTTTAAAAATATGGCAATCTTTATATTTATTTTAATTCAAAAGAGGTGGAATAATGGAGTTACTATTTAAAACTAGGTCAGAGGAATTTACAGGCCCTGGGTCTTTACCTAATGGAAGCTTAGATGATACATCAAGTTGGCAACCAATGACTAAATATCTTGAAGCAGGAGCGGAAAATTATCCTGAAAAAGCAATGTTTAAGATTGCTAATTCAAATGGTGAGGTTGCAGAAACTTATTCTTATAAAGAAACAAATGAAAAATGTAATCAAGTTGCAAATGGTTTAATTAACTTAGGTGTTGGAAAGGGAGACAAAGTTGGTATGTACATGCTTAATTGTGCAGAATTTGTTTTGTCAATTCTTGCAATTCATAAAACTGGTGGAATACAGGTTCCGATAAATAAAGATGAAAAAGGAGAAAGGTTAGCGTACATCATTAATTATTCAGATCAAGTAGCTTTGGTTGTTGACGAGTCTGGTCTTCCACTTATTGAGGACATAGCAGATAAGTTAGAGAATCTTAAGACTATTTATGTAACAGGCGATTCTTCGAAAGTTCCCAGTAAATTAGGCAATATTGCATGTGAGCCATTTAATAATTTATATGAAGGTTCAAATGAAAATCCAAATATTGATGTTGGAATAGATGACAAAGAAAGATGTATGTTTACATCAGGAACAACCGGTATGCCTAAGGGTGTTGTTAGAGAACATGGTGGCGTTGTTTTGACGGTTAGAGCATATATGCAGCAACAAGGAGTTAGAAGCGATGATACACTAATGAGTGTTTTATCTTTAGGGCATGCAAATGCTCAAGCTTTATGTTTATTTTGCGCAATTGGTGCTGGGGCAACTGCCGTATTCTTCCCTAAATTCTCCGCATCTAATTTCTTTAAATGGGCACACGACTGCGGAGCAACTTGTGTAAACATGCTTGGTGCTGTAGCAGAGTACTTATACGCTTCTAAACCAAGTGAGTTTGATCAAAAACATAGCATTAGAATCATGCTAGGATCACCTGCTCCTAGAAATTTAGATGATTTTCAAAAGCGGTTCAATGTAAGAGTTATTGATGGATATGGATCGACTGAAATGGGTATGGTACTTTGGAAAAATCCTGAAGATTTAAGAGATAAATCAATGGGATATCCAACAGAAGGTTTTTATGTAGAACTAAGAAATCCTGAAAATATTGAAGAAGTTGTTAGACCACATTGGGACCCATATATAGATGCAACCCCTCCAGATTCTGCTAAAGGTATTCTTTATATCAGACCACTAGTACCAAATACAACCTTAAATGAATATTTTAAAGATGAAAGAAGAACAAGAGAAGCCTTCGATGATGATGGGTTCTTTAATTCTGATGATGTAATGGCTTGTGGAGTTGACGGAAGATACTACTTTATAGGGAGACACACAAGGCTTAGAGTTTCAGGAGAAAATGTAGACCCAATTGCTGTTGCTGATTTAGCATTAATGCATCCAGCAATTCAGGATGCTATAGCAGTTGGCTTAAGATTGCCTGATGTATCTGATGATGAATTAAAACTAAATCTAATACTAAAAGATGGCGAAAAATTTGATGAAGCTGAATTTTGTACTTGGATGGCTGAGCAATGTATAGTTGCCATGGTTCCTAGATTTATAGAAATCTTTGAAGGTGGCTATCCAATGACTGCAACTCAAAAAGTTAAAGTTGCAGAGCTAAAAGAAGTATCAGATAAAACTTGGGATAGAGCAAAAAGTGGCCTTAAGTTTAGCTCTAGGAAGTAAGCTCTAATGGAGCTTTGCTTTAAACCCATAAAAAAAGAGTATTTGGGAGTGGGAACACTCCCAAATGGCTGCTTTGACCAAATAAATGAATGGGAGCCTTTAACGAAATATCTTGAATCTGGTGCCAAAAACTATCCAGAGAAACTAATGTTTAAAATTGGCAATTCTGATGGAAAAATAATTGAAGAATACTCTTACCTAGAGACAAATCACAAATCTAATCAAGTGGCAAACGGACTTATTGATTTTGGAATCAAGAAAGGAGACAAAGTTGGCATGTACATGCTAAATTGTGCTGAATTCGTTTTTTCAATTCTGGGTACTCATAAAACTGGTGGTGTCCAAGTTCCAATTAATAAAGATGAGAAAGGTGAAAGGCTAGCTTATGTAATAAATTATTCGGAGATGCAAGCGTTAGTGGTTGACCTTAGTGGGCTTCCTTTGATCGAAGAAATTGCGGACAAACTCACTAATTTAAAAATTATCTATATTGTTGCTGGATCAGAAACTATTCCTCAAAATATTGGAGGAATTAAAGTAAGTAGTTTTGTAGATTTATATAAGTTTACTGATCAAAATCCAGGAATTGAAATTAAAATCGAAGATCAAGAAAGGTGTATGTTTACATCTGGAACAACGGGTATGCCTAAAGGTGTCGTTAGAGAGCATGGTGGAGTAGTCATGACAGTAAGAAGCTATCTGCAATATCAAGGTATAAGGTCAGAAGATATTTTAATGAGTGTTTTATCACTCGGGCATGCGAATGCTCAAGCAATGTGTTTATTTACTTCGATTGGAGCTGGTGCCACTGCAGTTTTTTTTCCTAAGTTCTCTGCATCAAACTTTTTCAAATGGGCTAATGATTGTGGGGCAACTGTTACAAACTTTTTGGGTGCAGTTTCGGAATATTTATGGTCATCAAAAGTAAGTGACTTTGACAAGAAGCATTCGATTAGAACTGTCCTTGCTGGACCTGCCCCTAAAAATGTTACTGCATTTGAAAAAAGATTTAATCTTAAAATAGTAGAGGGTTATGGTTCAACGGAAATGGGTATGCCGCTATGGAAAAATCCAGAAGATCAAAGAGTAGGGTCTTGTGGGTACCCCGTAGAGGGTTACTATTTGGAAATTAGAGATCCAGAAAATATCAATAAAGTGATAAGGCCAAGCTGGGATCCAACAAAAGAAAAAAGCCCCCCTGATAGCTCTAAAGGATTACTTTTTATTAAACCTCATGTCCCGAATACAACGCTTAATGAATATTTTAAAGATGAAAGGAGAACAAGTGAAGCCTTCGATGATGAGGGTTTTTTTAATTCTGATGACATCTTTGCCGAGGGGACTGATGGTAGATTCTACTTTATGGGAAGGTATTCTCGTCTAAGGGTATCTGGTGAAAATGTTGATCCAACTGCTGTAGCTGATTTAGCTCTAGAGTACTCATCAATTCAAGACGCTATTGCCGTAGGGGTTAGGCTTCCTGACATATCAGACGATGAACTAAAGCTAAACATAATAGTTAAAAATGATGAGGAATTTGATGAAATTGAATTCTGCAAATGGATGGCAGAAAAGGCTATAATTGCCATGGTTCCAAGATTTATTGAAATCTTTAAAGATGGATTCCCTGTTACTGCTTCACAGAAAGTTAAAGTAGCCGCTCTTAAAGAAATCACAGATACCACTTGGGATAGAGCAAAAGCTGGCTTAAAATTCAGTGCTAGGAAGTAATTCTTTAATTGGCACATTTATTGCCATCGTATATATAAGAATATTAGTTTTTTCTTAATTTTTTATATTTATGTCATACTAATATTGTAAGTATTGACAGAAAATACTTGGAGGAATTTACTATGAAAATGATTCAAGCAATTATTAAACCTTTTAAGCTTGACGATGTTAAAGAAGCGCTAAAAGGAGTAGGAGTAACCGGTATGACGGTCTCTGAAGTTAAAGGGTTTGGAAGACAAAAAGGGCACACTGAAGTATATAGAGGTGCTGAATACGAAATTGAATTTATCCCCAAAATTCAACTAGATATAGCAGTTGCTGACGATAAAGTTGATAGCGTTGTAAAAGCTATTCAATCATCTGCTAACACAGATAAAATAGGAGATGGGAAAATCTTTGTTATTCCTGTTGAACAAGCAATAAGAATAAGAACTGGAGAGTCTGGGGACTCTGCCATATAGATTTTTTAAAAATTGGAGGAATAAATGAGTTATAAAGCTAGTGATGTTTTAAAGTTAATTAAAGCAAAAAAAATTGAATTTGTTGATTTAAGGTTCTGTGATTTGTTAGGAACTTGGCAACATACTACTTTCCCTGTATCAGAGATTGATGCAGGAACCTTTAAAGATGGAATGGGCTTTGATGGTTCAAGCATAAGAGGATGGAAAGATATTAACAATAGTGATATGTTGATAATGCCTGACCCTACTACAGCAAAAGTTGATCCATTTACTGCCTATCCTACTTTGGCAATGATGTGTGATATTGTAGATCCACTGACCGGTGAAAGGTACGATCTCGATCCTAGATATGTAGCTACGAAGGCTGAAGACTATTTGAAAAAATCCGGTGTTGGTGATACAGCATTTTTTGGTCCTGAATTAGAATTCTTTATATTTGATGATATCAGATATGAGTCCACTCCAAATACAGCTTTTTATTCTGTAGACTCAGTTGAAGCAGAATGGAATATGGGAGAAGACGAAGTTCCAAATACTGGCCATAAAATTAGATATAAAGAAGGATATTTTCCACTTTCTCCTCAAGATACTTATAATGATATCCGTTCAGAAATGGTGTCCGTGATGCAAGAATGTGGCCTTACAGTTGAATGTCACCATCATGAGGTAGGTGGTCCAGGTCAAGCTGAGATTGACCTTCGCTTTGCTCCCTTAAGACAAATGGCCGATGATACGCTTTGGTACAAATACATAGTAAAGAATGTAGCTAAAGCGCATGGTAAATCTGCAACTTTTATGCCTAAACCTGTTTATGCAGATAATGGCTCGGGAATGCACGTTCACCAATCAATTTGGAAAGGATCAAAACCATTATTTGCGGGAAATAAATATGCTGGTCTTAGCGATATGGCACTTCATTATATAGGTGGAGTCCTAAAGCATGCCCGTGCAATTTGTGCTTTTTCAAATTCAACAATTAATTCATATAAGAGGTTAGTTCCAGGATACGAAGCACCCATAGTTCTCGCTCACTCCGCTAGAAACCGAAGTGCCGCGATAAGGATACCTATGTATTCACAAAGCCCAAAAGCTAAAAGGATTGAGACGAGATTTCCTGATCCCGCAGGTAATTGCTACCTTATTTTTGCTGCTTTATTTATGGCAGGTATGGACGGAATTAAAAATAAGATCAAACCAACACCCGAACTTGAAAAGGATATCTATACGCTTTCCGAGAAAGAGCTTGCTAAGTATCCTAATGTTCCAGCCTCGCTTGCTGAAGCTCTTGAGGCTCTAAGAAAAGATCATAAATTCCTACTAGAAGGAAATGTTTTCACTAAAGAACTTATACAAGGATTCATAGATTATAAAATGGATGAAGAGGTGACTCCTTGGAGAACAAGGCCTAACCCGTATGAATTTGTTCTTTATTACGGTGTTTAAAATTCTAAAAAGAGGCTCTATTATACATTTAACGAGCCTCTTTTTATCAAAATATCAAGAATTTAAAAAATAACGACATTAGGGCTTACTTGCCTTAAATGGTTTAACCCGATTCGGATAACATTTAATACAAATCTCACATTTTTTGCCATCACAACCCCTTGCTGTACAGAACTCCCGACCATAGAAAATAATTTGAAGATGCAATTTGTTCCAAAGTGATTTTGGAAAGACTTTCCTTAAATCTCTCTCTGTTTCTTTCACATTGTTCCCTTTAGTTAAACCCCATCTTTGTGCTAAACGATGAATATGGGTGTCCACTGGAAAAGCTGGATAACCGAACCCTTGGGACATGACAACACTCGCAGTTTTATGTCCTACACCAGGAAGCTCCTCTAATAATGTTATATCTTCTGGTACCTTACCTTCATATTTTTTGATCAAAATCTTTGACAAGCTCAAGATAGCTTTTGACTTTTGTGGTGCAAGACCGCAGGATCTTATGGTTTTATAAATAGTGTCTAAAGGGAGCTTAGACATTGCCAAAGCATCTGGACCAAGAGAAAATAGTTTTGGAGTGATTTTATTAACTCTTTTATCTGTACATTGGGCACTAAGAAGAACAGCTATTAGCAATTGAAATTTTGATTTACTGTCCAAGGGTATTGGGGTTTCAGGATAAACTTCTTCAAGTTTCTTAACAATATAGATTGCTCTTTCTTTTTTTAGCATATAGAACTCAAACCTTACCTTAAAAACTTAGCTGATTTTCTAAATTTTTAAAATCAGCTAACATATAAATTATGAGAATCGATGAAGTCATTGTAAAGAATCTTCCTTCTAAACCAGGAATTTACATATTTAAAAATAAAAATAGTGAAACTCTTTATGTTGGCAAAGCTAAAAATCTTCAAAAAAGAATTTCGTCATATTTCTCAAAATCACGCGATAGCAGACTAAACATAGAGTTCCTCATGAAGGAAGCCTGGGACATAGACTTTACCTCAACCAATAGCGAGGAAGAGGCATTAATGCTTGAAAGTAAAACCATTAAAATAAGGCAACCGAAGTACAATATATTACTCAAAGACGATAAAACTTATGCATCCCTTAGGATAGAATTAAACAAAGAGTTCCCTAGAATCTCGTCATCAAGAAAGTGTGACGATTTAAACTCAATATATTTAGGACCATTCAAATCATCAGATGGGTTAAAAAAAACTAAAAAATTATTTCAAAAAATATTTGGAATAAGAGATTGTAGTGAAAGCAAATTTAAGCTCCATAGAAAAAGAGCCTGTGTTTACAAGAATATTGATATGTGCCTTGGGCCCTGTGATGATGCTAATTTAAAAGATACTTATAGACAGAATATTTCATCAATTAAAACAATATTCAAAGGAAAAATAGGGAAGTTAAAAAAAGAATTAGAAGAAAAGATGAATCAAATGGCAAAGCATGAACAATTTGAAGAAGCCTCTTTTTACAGAGATGAGTTATCATTTCTATCGAATAATTACTACTTCAATTCTACACCTAAAGAAGAACTAGCAAATACTGATGTTATAGGATTCTATATTTTGGATAAAAAAATTCAAATCGTAATTCTTTTTTTTAGAGGTGGTTATATAATAGATAAAGCCAACTTATATATAGAAGCAAAATCAAAGAATATTGATTTAGATATATACCAATTAGTCTCACAGTTTTATTCAAAAAAAACTTCCATTCCAGAAAAAATAATATTAGCTCAAGATTTTCCCTGTATATTAGAATTGAAAAAAGATTTAAAGGATTTTACTTTTTCCAAAAATAAAATAAATGTATCTATTAAAAAGAGTAGTAATCACTTGATAAAACTCGCTAACGATAATGCTGAGGGTTATATTGTTCAGAATATTAAAGAAGAAGAGGAAGTGAAACTATCGTTAAATAAAATTAAACTAGCGCTAAATCTGAAGAAGTTACCTAATAAAATAGAATGTTTCGATATTTCCAATACCCAAGGAACAAACCCTGTAGCTTCGATGGTAACGTTTGTAAATGGAGTTCCTGATAAAAGTCAATATAAGAAATTTAAAATCAACACCAAGGGGCCAAATGATTATGCTATGATGCTCGAAGCTGTCGATCGTAGATTAAAAAGAATCAACGATAAGGGTTGGGAACCTCCAGATTTAATACTCTTAGATGGTGGGAAAGGCCACTTAAATAAGATAGCGAAATTAGATCTTAATAATATAGATATAGCTTCTATTGCTAAACCCAGAAAAAATGAAAAAAATGATAAGATATATACGATAAATCAATCTAAACCTGCTGACTTTTCAGGAAATATAAAAGCTTTAAATATATTAATAAATGCTAGAAATGAGGCTCATAGATTTGCTTTAACATTCCATAGAGATAGAAGAAAAAAAGCTATGCTGCAATCTAACTTAAAAGAAAATCCAATATAGCCATTGCAGCGTAAACTTTATTTTCAGCCTGCTTATAGATTACTGAATTTTTTGAATGAAGAACATCTGAAGTAACTTCCTCATCTAGATGTGCAGGCAAGCAGTGCATGAAAAGATGAGACTCGTTTGCAAGAGATGTTAAATCTTGGTTAACCTGGTACCCCTGAAAGTCTTTTAATCTTTTTTTCTCTTGTTTTTCCATACCCATACTAGTCCAAACATCAGTATAAATAACATCAGCGTTACAAACTGCCTTTTTAGGATCGTTTTCTATAACTATATTAGAATTTACCAAATTTAATTTCTTCAATTCTGGCTCATATCCCTTAGGGCAACATATAACTAGATTTAAATTAAGAATGTCTCCTATAATACATAGAGAATTAGCGATATTATTTCCATCCCCAAAATAAACAATCTTCATTTTTTGCAAACTTCCCTTTTTGGAAAGTTCATTAATTGTATAGATATCAGAAATAATCTGAGTTGGGTGTTCATCATCAGAAAGTGCATTTACTATGGGAATAGATGAAGAATCATGGAATTTCTTCATATTTTTTTGATCTGAGGTTCTGTAGATTAGTGCGTCTAAATATAAAGAAAATATTTTTGCAGTTTCTGCAATGGACTCACCCCTGGAAATCTGAGTATCTGACTTGTTTATATAAATTGGGTAAGCCCCTAATCTAGAGATAGCTACTTCAAAAGATAATCTTGTCCTCGTAGAGTGCTTCTCAAAAAGTAGGCCAATAGACTTTCCTTTATACTTCGAGGAAGATTTTGTTTTAAAGGTTTTCATTTTCGTAAAAATCTTTTCTATTTCTTTCCTACTCAAGTCCGAAACTGAAAGAAGTGATCTAGTCATAAGTCTGCTCCAAGGCGTCAAGAAAAATTGTCATAGCTTCATTTATTTCCTTAATTTTAACATTTAAAGGAGGTAAAATTCTAACATTATATTTCTCTGTAAGAATTACTAGCAGTCCCATTTTAAGACAATAGGAGCAAAATTTTCTAGCCTGACTGTCTGAATTAAATTCAATAGCTAAAATTAGACCAAGCCCTCTAACCTCTTTAATCATATGATTATTTTGAATTTTCTTTAATTTTTTTAAAAAGAATTTGCCCTTCTTTTCGACTGAGCTTAAGAAGGTTGCTTTTGAAATCTGCTTGAATGAAGCTTTTCCAGCGGCCATAGATAATGGATTACCACCCATTGTAGTTCCGTGTGAACCTGGTGTTAGAAAATCAGAGAATCTTGGATTAACTAGCATTGCACCACAAGGCAAGCCTCCACCTAACGCTTTTGCTAGAGTTATTATATCTGGACTTATATTATAATGTTCATGGCAAAAAGTTTTTCCGGTTCTACCAATTCCAACTTGTACTTCGTCAACTACAAACAATATATTATAGGTTTTGCAAATTGACTCAATTTTTTTTAAGAAACCCTTATTGCTAAATTTAACACCAGCTTCACCTTGAATAGGCTCAACTATGATAGCAGCAATTTTTTTATCTTTTTTTACTAAAGCCTCTAATTTATCTATATCATTGAATGTTACACTTTTGAAACCAGCTGTTAATGGGTAAAATCCGTATCTGTATTTTTTTGGTGAAGTAGCGCTCAAGGAACCAAAAGTTCTCCCATGAAAAGCGCCGGAGAAAGAAACAATTGTACTTTTTCCCCCATTTAAAAAACCCCATCTTCTGGCAAGCTTAAATGCGGCCTCATTTGCCTCAGTACCACTATTGCAGAAGAAAGCCTTATACCCTTTTTTATTTTTACATAATTCTTTTGCATAATTAACCTGCTCTTTAATAACGAAAAGATTTGAAATGTGCAACATCTTCGTCAATTGACCTAAGATAGCTTTGTTAACTTTTTTATTATTATGTCCCAAGTTGTTTACGGCAATACCAGAAATAAAATCTAAATACTTCTTTCCTTTGGAGTCCCATACATATGACCCATCACCCTTGATCATTTCTATTGGAAATCTTTGATAGTTTTGAATTAAATATTTATTATTCTCTAAAAGTATTTTATCTAGTTTCATAATAATATCTCAGTCCCGATTCCACTGTCAGTAAAAGTTTCTAATACTAAGGAATGAGGTATCCTTCCATCTATAATATGAGCCTTCTTGACCCCTTCCGTTAACGCATCTATCATACATTTTACCTTTGGAACCATCCCAGAGGCTATAACTCCATCCTTAATTAATAAATTAGCTCTTTTCTTAGAGATAGATGAAATTAAATTATTATTTTTATCTTTTATACCTTCAACATCAGTAAGTATAATAAGTTTCTCAGCATTTAATGATGAAGCAATTTTTGAAGCTGCATAATCACCATTGATATTGTATGTTATACCTTTGCTATTTAAACCAATCGGTGCAATAACAGGTATGTATCCTTTGTTCTGTAATTCAAAGATATGAGATACATTAACCTTTATTATTTCCCCAACTCTTCCTAAATCTATACCTTTTTTGGGTGATTTCACCTTTTTTACCTTCAGCAGTTGATGGTCTCTTCCTGACAAACCAATTGACACTCCACCATTTGATTTTATTTTAGAAACAATCTGTTTATTAACTTTTCCAACCAAAACTTTTTCAACTATCTCCATTGTTTTATCACATGTCACTCTTAATCCATTAACAAAAGTAGCTTTAATATTTGAGCTAGAAAGAGCTTTTGTGATTTCAATCCCACCTCCATGAACCACGACCGGATTGATTCCAACAAACTTCATTAAAACGAGATCTCTGGAAAAGTTGACAAACTCCTTAGAGCCAATACTGCCCCCAAATTTTAGAACTACAGTCTTCCCCCTAAATTTCTGAATATAAGGTAGAGCCTCTATTAATGTTTTTGCAATTTTTAAATTATCTTTCATATCATTTAGGGAAGAATTATAAAAGATATTTGTAAGAATCTCTATCTTCTATTTGATTTTTTATATGATTTTAATAGGACTGCAGATTGCAAAACCTTAGGTTACGGTATCTATTGAAGCAAAATTATTGATTATATCGTATTTATTTTTAATTTTATTAACATGCTCGTATAATTCGGTGGAAGATATATTTTTATGGTCCAGCATATCCCTTACATCGGAGATATTTGCTCCGTTCATACACATAACTGTTGCAAAAGTATGTCTTAAAATGTGTGGATGAATCTTCCTACCTAGAAAAATCTTTGAGAATTTAGAAACTGACCTGTAGACTAGGTGTCTATCTATTGCCAATCCATTCTTAGTAGTAAATAGGTATTCTGAACCACTGTGATCTAAATTACTTCTAACATTTACATAATTTAGCAATAAAGGCTTTAAGTAATATTTTTCAATTGGAATTTCGGAAATAAGTCCTCTTTTCCTTCTCACATTATGAATAAAATCATTCTCTAAGTCCAAATCTTTTAATTTTATTTTATTTAATTCACTTGCTCTCAGGCCAGTAAAAATTAACAAGAGGGTAATCATAATATCTCGTTGAATATTATATTTGTCAGGATTCTCTTTTAAGTTCACAATCAAGTCACGAACAAAATTTGACAACTCTTCTTCAGGTATCCACTTAGTATAGTTCCTACTAACTGCTTCCCTATTCTTCTTTATTATATTCGTCCTATCAAACCCATTTAGGAAATTTTCCTTAATTTCTTTCTCTCTAACCAGAAAATCTAAGAATTTTGAAAAGCCAGAAAGCTTTCTATTTAAAGTCCGATATAGCTTATTAATTTCAACCCCATCTGACTTTTTGTTATACGAATTTTTAAGCTCAAAAAAATAGTTTATTATTTTTTCTTTTTTAAATAATTGCATGAGCTTAGTATAAGGGGTATCAATATCGAAGTTACTTACTTGCTCAAGATAGAGTGTTATATCTCTGCTGTATAAATTAATCGTATTATCGCTCATACCTTTTGTTTTAAGAGATTTCCTGTAAATATCTAAGAACTTTCTCAAAGTCATAAATTGAATATAAATCATTAATAAACTGATAGTCAAGAATGAGAATCAAATTGAAGATAAGGCTTTAATGTGAGATAATATATTATGTATAAAGTCGGAGATAAAGCAGTTTATCCTTCTCATGGCTTAGTCACAGTAACCGGAATACAAAAACAAGAGATTGCGGGTGTTTCTCATCAATTCTTAATTTTAAAAGTTGTAGATAGTGACATAACCGTTATGATTCCAAAAAATTCTGTTCAAGCTAAAGAGTTGAGACCATTAGCAAAAAAAAATGAAGTTAAAACTTTATGGTCATTAATTAAGGGGAAAACAAAGTATAAAATTGAAGAAAACTTAAGTTGGAACAAGAGGTATAGGTCCTATACAGAAAAACTAAAAACAGGAAACATAATTATGGCTGGGGAAGTCTTCAGAGAGATTAATGATATATCTAGAAATAAAGAATTATCATTTGGTGAACAAAAAATCCTCGAAAACGCCTTCAAAAGGCTAGTTAAGGAGCTTTCCGCAACTCTTAAGTCTAAAGAAGAGTTGGTTCATGCAGATTTAAAGAAGTTGCTTTCAAAAGAAGAGCTAATCAACATCTAACTTGTGGCCATCAATCTTATTCGGACACTCTAAATCTAAAAAATCTAACATAGTCGGAAACAAATCTACTGTTCTAATTTTACTTTCTTTAACTTTCTTATTAAATATTAAAGGGACAGTCATATGGTCACTCTTTAACGAACCATGTGATGACTTATGTTCCGGAAATTCAAAATTACTTCTTAAGTCAAAACCCGTTTGCGCGCTCACGATGATATCCCCTGAACGTACAGACTTAAATATTTGGACTATCTGAGTTAATGCATCGGGATATGATGTATCAAAAGTTTGCTCTAATATTTCTTCATAACTAAGAAAATCTTTAATACCTTCATATCCAAATGGATCATTTAAAAGTGGAGTATAAAATACTCCTGTTTCTTTGTCCTCCAAGAGGGCTATACCATTTTTGCTCATAACCACAATTTGATTTTTTTCATTTCTAGTCATTACTATATCAATCGCTTCATAGGTTAATAATTTCTCTATTAAATTTTCAGAATCTTTAAAAGTAAAACTTTTTGACCAATCTTTATCTTTCCTTAAATATATATGTGACATAGAATTTCCAGAAACCATAACGGAGGCATCTATATCTTTTAAATACTTATTATAAATTAATGGATAAGAAAAGACTTTATATCCATTTTCTGATAATAAACCTACTAAGTCAAAATGCGAGTGAGTGTTTGAATGTCCATGATCACTGGTAACTATTAGCAAGGTATCATCAAATTGATTCAAATCTTTCAACTTTTTAACAATAAGTCCAAGTTGACGATCAAAATTAGTGAATGAGTCTGATACTGGTTGACTATCACACCCTGAAATATGAGAATTAGAGTCTACCCCAAGAAAACAACAAAAAACAAACTGTGCCCCGGAATCGATTGACTGCAAAAGCTTGTCTGAAGCAACATTATCTATAACTTGTGAACCTGAGAAATGAGACTTCATCTTGTGGTAAATCTTAGATACTCTTGTTAAATCAAATCTATGAGGCAAACCTCTTGTTAACTCATTAAAAATAGACCTTGAATTCTTAACAATCTCAAAAATTGTAGCTTGAGACTTTTTTAAATCTCTGTTAAACAATAAGCCCTCAACTCCAACGTAGCTTCTGTGTGATGAAAGGGAGTTCGAATTTCGAGAAAAGTCAACTTTATCAAACCATCTTATACCGGGGATATTTCCATGTCCGGGGAACAAGCCGGTCACAAAAGGGAGGTATGCCGGGCCTGTTGTAGATGGAAAAACTGATATAGCACTTGTAAAACTTCCACCTTGGTTAATCAAGCTTTTTGTATTTGGCATCAAACCATCCGTTATATATTTCTCCATGGAATCTTTACGGGCACCGTCTAAGAGAAGAAAAATTACTTTTTTCATAATGTCAGAAGATTACTTCTTATTCTCCCATTCTTCCTTAGAGATAATAAATCCCTTATCATTTCGATAAACTTGTTCACCATTAACTTGTTCACGAATCTCATCATTCCACCTTTCATTTTTTAACCATCTCTGTGGGTGAGGGACAAATCTTTCTTCGCCTGTTGTTTTATATAAATTATTAAACCTAGAGGCCAGCTCCTCGGGAGGAAGATCTGTTCGAACCTTAAGAAATTCAATTCTTGCTTTTTTTTTATCAACCTTTCTTCCTAAAAGCAACTTCCAAAAAAGGTTAAAATCTTCTTCTTTTCTAGCCATATCTAAAATCTCTTAAAAGTTTACCTTCTGCACTATAATTTACTATTTAAATTAGATTAAAAGGTATTTTTTTCTAATTTTTTCATAGTCTCAATTAACTTATCAATATGTCTCTTTTTATGATTAGACATTAAAGTGACTCTAATTCTGGATTCACCCTTAGGAACAGACGGTGGCCTCACCGCGGGAACATAAATCTGGTTCTGTAGTAAAAATTTTGAAAATGTAAGTGCTTTCTTTTCATCTCCAATAATTATTGGGATTATTGGAGTGCTAAATTTTAGATAATTGAAGCTGGAACTATCAAGATAGCTCTGAAAATATTTAATATTCTCATTTAATTGATTCCGAAGGTTAGGTCTATTTTTAATTATATCAATAGCTTTAAGAGAGGCACTGAGAGATCCAGCAGGCAAAGAAGTATCAAAGATAAAAGATCTTGCTTTATTTTTTAAATAATCTATTAAATCCTTAGAGCCTGCAACATAGCCCCCAACTGAACCGATTGCTTTAGACAGAGTTCCCAAGCATATATCAATTTTTTTTTGAACTTTGAACATCTCAGATGCTCCACTACCATTTTGTCCTAAAACTCCGGTTGCATGAGCCTCGTCAATCATAGAAATACAATTATATTTTTTGGATAATTTAACAATTATGTCTAAAGGTGCTATGTCACCATCCATACTAAAAACACTATCTGTTAAAATCATTTTTTTTCCTTTGAAAGATTTATTTTTTTTTAATTTTGACTCTAAATCTTCCATGTCAGCGTGCTTATATATGACAACTTTGGACTTAGATAATCTTGCACCATCAATTAAGCTAGCATGATTCAGCTCGTCGCTAAATATCACATCCTCTTTATCCATTATTGAAGAAATAGTACCAATACCAGCTAGATATCCTGAACTAAAAACTATGGAATCTTCAGTTTTTTTAAATTTGGCAATCTCTTTTTCGAGTTTTGAATGTAAGTCAGAAGTACCTGTAACTAATCTCGAACCACCAGTTCCAGTCCCATATTTAATAGTTGAAGAGATGGAAGATTTAATTACGCTTGAATCTATTGTTAATCCTAAGTAATTATTAGAAGCAAATTGATAATAAATTTTATCTTTTATACTAATCTCTGGACCCATAGAAGATGAAATTTCTATTAATTTTCTATGTAAATTAAGGTCCTTAATTTCGGAAATATTATTCTTAATCCAATTATTAAAACTTCTAACTCTCATTTTCTGTTGCTTCTTTTATTGACTTGTAAATTGACCTTGTTAGTTTTTTTAATTCCTTCTGCTTAATTGAGACAGGAGGCATCATAACTATTGTATCCCCTAAAGGCCGAATCAATACCCCCTCTGCTTTTGCAATATCACAAACTTTCTTTGCAACTCTATCTTTTATATCATAAGAGATATTATTCTCGGGATCCTTCATCAGATCTATTCCAGCCATCAAGCCCTTGTTTCTTATAGAAGAAACATGCTTTAGACCAGAAAACTCTTTCAATTCGTCCTCAAAAATTTTAATTATTTTTTTTACTTTTAAAATTGTTTTTTCTTCTTCGAAAATTTCTAAATTTGCTATAGCTGCAGAGCAAGCTAATGGATTTCCACTATAGCTATGTCCATGGAAAAAAGCCTTAAGTTCTTCATGCTCTCCTAGAAAAGTTTGAAAGATATCATTAGTGGTAATAGTTGCTGACAAAGGAAGGTATCCCCCAGTAAGACCTTTACCAAGAACTAGTATGTCCGGACAAACATTATCATGATCACATGCAAACATCTCGCCAGTTCTTCCAAATCCTGTTGCAACTTCATCCAAGATAAGCAATATATGAAATTTATCACAGAGCTTTTTAATATCTTTCAAGTAACCTTCTTTGGCTACTTTGATACCACCTGCTGCTTGGACATATGGTTCTAGAATTAAAGCTGCTATAGAATCTGACTTCTTCTCTAATAAGTTTTCTAGCTCACTAATCGTCGAATCTGAAGAATCATAAGATGAGACTTTATAAGACTCAAACAATAGTGGTTTAAAAGTTGAATGGAACTCATCTATCCCTCCCACAGAGACTGCACCAAGAGTATCTCCATGATACCCACCTTTGAGACAAACAAATTTATTCTTATTTTTTTTTCCCTTTATTAACCAATATTGAAAAGCCATTTTCAAAGCTACTTCAACTGCACTTGCACCATCTCCTGAATAGAAGACTTTTTTCAAACCATTAGGTGCAATATCAATTAATTTCTTCGCTAATAAGGATGCAGAAGGGTTTGTTACCCCCAGCAAAGTAGAATGAGCTAGCTTGTCCACTTGTTTTTTAATTGCAGTATTTATTTTAGATACATTGTGTCCATGTATATTTACCCACAGTGAAGAAACTCCATCAATATATTTATTACCATCAGAATCAATGAGGTAAACTCCGTCAGAATTTTCAATAACTAGAGGGTCTTCTCTCAAGTATTCTTTCATTTGGGTAAAGGGATGCCAAATATAATCTAGATCGTATGATTTTATTTTTCTTGAAGAAGTCATAAACTAAAAACTATTCGATAGTATCGTATCTATCTCTAATGGGCATTTGAAGATCTTCAATCATTTTTAAATCTTCTTCAGGAGCTCTTCCAACAGTTGTCAAATAGTTACCTATTATCATTCCATTTGAGCCCGCCATGATTCCCATAGATTGCAAGTCTCTCAAAGTTATTTCTCTACCACCACCAGACATTAAGACCTTCTCAGGCATAATGAGTCTAAATATTGCAATGGTCTTTATAGCTTCAAGACTTGCTACAGGTTTCATGTGCGCTAGGGGTGTATTTGGTCGAGGATTTAAAAAATTCATAGGTACAGTGTGTGGATCTAAATCTTTAATTTCAAAAGCCAGCTTAATTCTTTGCTCTACAGTTTCCCCCAGTCCTATTATTCCTCCACAACATAGCTCCATCCCAGCCTTCTTAACTAGCCTTGCTGTTGAAACTCTTTCATCGTAGGTGTGAGTTGTACAAACATTAGGGAAAAATTCTTTACAGGATTCAATATTGTGATTATATCTCCATACACCGGCTTCGGCTAATGCAAAAGCTTGCTCCTCGGTTAAACTGCCAAGAGAGCACCCTACTTCTAATTTAGTATTCTTTTTTACTATTTCTATTGATTCAATAACTTTATCAAATTGTTTCTTACTTGGACCTTTCACGGCAATTACTATACAAAAGTCGAACGCGCCCATCTTCTCAGATTGTCGTGCTGCCTGAAGCACCTCATCAGGATCAAGAAGTGAATGCTTTGATATAGGGGAAGAATAATGTACCGACTGAGAGCAGAAGGAACAATCCTCTGAGCAGTCCCCAGATTTTGCACTTATAATAGACCTAAGAAAAACACCATCGCCTTTATATTTAAGGGTTACTTTCCTAGCTAAGCTTGTTAATTCGAGAATTCTATTCTTAGGAAAGTTAGTAAGCTCCATAGCTTCTTCAAAATTAATGCTTCCATCATTATCTAATAATTTTTCTTCTAAATATTTAATATCCATACGATTACGCACCCCAAAAACACTTACTATTCTACATATAATATTAGGTTTATTCAAACTGGGTTATAATTCATTTTATGAATATTAAAATTAATGAAATTAAGGAGTCTATGTGGAATGAAACAAAAGAAAGTCTAGAGCTGTGTGCGGACATTGGTAACTTTAGTTCTGACCTTCTCCATAATGAAGATATACCAAGGATAATCCATCTAGGAAAGCCTGTAATACCAGACTCAATATTCTATAAAATCAGTAAAATCCCAAATAATGACTCTGAACTATATGTAACTGCAATTGAATCAATTGGTATTGCTGCTGGTTTAAAGTTAGGTCTCAATGAAAGATTTAGTGTTATTTTCTCTAGATGTTATGGATGTTTATATTTCAAAAGAAATGTAAGTAGCTCATCGCAATATGAGCAAATTTATTTTTCATCAAAGTTTATAAAAAAATTTAGCATCAACTATAATTGGAATACAAAAGATAGAAGATTAAAAAAATTTATAAAAATAATGTTCGATAAAATCTTTGAATGGAGTATAGATTCAAATAAATACAATGAAGATATAGCTAAATTTATTAAAAGCACCTAAATCTATTTAATAAGTCTTTATTGTTTTATAGAACGTATCTCTTTGAACCGGAGTAAATCCTTCGGACTTAATAAAGTGAACTATATCGTCAACTCCAGCTTTATAAGGATTATTCGCAGACTTAAGGACGTTCTCTTGAAGCAAGGTTCCACCAACATCATTTGCTCCGTAATACAATGCTAAGCCACCAACTTTAAACCCCTGTGTAAACCAAGAACCTTGAATATGATTAAAATTATCTAAAAAGATTCTGCTCAAACCTAGCACTCTTAAATACCTATCCCCTCCGACCTCATTTGAAATCTTTTTTTCCATAAAAGTATTCTCAGGCTTAAAAGTCCAAGGTATAAAAGAAAGAAATCCATTTGTTTCGTCTTGAAGATCTCGGACTCTTGAAAGATGCTCCAATATATCTTCATCCTCCTCAGCATGTCCAAACATTATCGTTGCGGTTGTTTTAAAGCCGGTAAGATGTGCCTCACGTGTGATTCTAATCCACTCATCAGCAGAGATTTTCAAAGGGCTAATTTTTTTTCTAACTTTATTGCTTAGAACTTCAGCTCCCCCACCTGGAATAGTTCTAAGACCCAAATCCCAAAAAAGCTGAAGAAGCTCCTTAGTGGTAATAGCTGAATACTTAGAGATAGAATGAATTTCTGGTGCCGAAAACGCATGCAAGTGAATCCCTGGAACCTCTTTGATAACTCTTTTAATTAAATCACAATAATAGTCTAACTTTATTGAAGAGTTATGGCCTCCTTGCAGAAGAACAGTAGTGGCACCGTTATGATATGAAGTTTTAATAATTTCAATTACTTTATCAAGGGATAAAACATATGAATCACTATGAGACTTTTTTCTCCAAAAAGCACAAAAAAGACATTCTGTATCACATATATTTGTATAATTAGGGTTTGTGTCAACTACGAAACCTACCTCATCCTTAATTCCCTTTTGTTTTTTTGCTATATTAGCCAACTGCCCTATTTCTAATGTTGAAAAATCTTTAAGCAACTTAAGGCCTTCTTGCTCTGATATTCTTTTTTGGTTTAGAATATTTTTTAATATATTATCCATATAACAATTAAAACGAATTAGTTTTGTTAGTCAAATTAAATGGAGCGCTATGGAAACAAGTTGTATGATAAAAAAAGAAGAATTTCCTGCGAACTGGTTGGAATTCTTTCTTCTTTTTCTTCTTTTTTTAGTACCAACTTATTCTATAAGTGCGGAGGTTACCAACGATGAAGAGATACGTTTAAAAGCAATCTCGACAAAAATACTTAAAAAAATTAAGACCAAGGACACTTATATAAGAACAGCTAATATTTCGGGAAAAGTTAAATATTCTCTCCCTTTTGATAAAAAATTAAAACTTTATAAAACTTATAAGATTCAGAGAGACTCGAATATACATATTAAAATTTATATTTTTTTAAGACTAAAAGTTGCTGACTTTGTATCTAGTAAAAATCTAGTTAGATACAAAAGAATTAAAAAAAGAGTAAAGGTCAAAAAAGCATCTGAATTCAATCTAAATATATTTAATAAACATCTTGATTTTAATCTAACAATTAAAGAATTAAATAACTTACTACTTGGGTTAAGCCTAATTGATCTAGGAAACAGTAAATATTCGTCAATGATTAGTGGGAATGCCTTAACAATAGATCAGGAAGGTATTAAAACTACAATAGATATTAGAACTAGTGAAATAACAAATATATCTATAAAAAAAGAGAAAAGGGTCGCTGAGATTGTTTTTTCTGAATTTGCACCCGTTTACAATAATAAATTAATTGATACTAAGACCAACAAGAATCCATTAATTACTTTGGAAAATGGAAGCATTCTTCAACTCCCACGAAAGATAACCTTGGTAACTCCTAATTTCACAATGCAAATTTATCATGAAAATGATATAATTATTAATAATAACATTAATCAAAAAGAATTTTTAATTAGTAAATGATCAGCATAATAAAAATAACTAATAGTTTGGGATTGCATGCTAGGGCATCCTCAAAACTTGTGAAATTAACCAATAAGTTTAGTTCGCAAATTAATATCTCTAAAGGCAACTTAGTTATCGATGCAAAAAGTATACTAGGAATACTTTCACTTGGTGCAAGTTTTGGAACAGAAATTGAAATTGAGACTGTTGGTGATGATGAAGAAATAGCAATGATGGAAATTATAGATTTATTTCAAAATAAATTTGGTGAAGAGAAGTGAGTATTGAAAAAAGTGGATTGCCTATCTCTCCCGGATTTTCAGTTGGTAATGCATTGCTCATCAATCAGGCAAAGACAATTGTCAAGAAAAAGAAAATTAAAAATCATGAAGTAATAAGAGAAGTAAATCTCTTTCAAGCTGCGGTTGAAGAATCCAAAAATGAAATAAATAAAATGAAACTCAACGATGATAATCAATACAAGATAGAGCATATTGAGATACTAGACTTCAATATATTGATATTAGAAGATGAAATTTTGGCTGGAGAAGTTATTGACACAATAACAAAAAAACAAATCAATGCTGAGTGGGCACTTAATAAAGTCCTAGTTAACAAAAGTAAGGAATTTAGTTTTGTTAAAGATCTTTATATGCAGGAAAGGCTCGCAGACTTTTACTATATAGCTGAGAGAATTACAAAGAACCTAAGGGGGTTAAATCAAGACCCCTTTGAGATCAAAAATAATACAATCTTAGTTGCACACGATCTATCTCCAATTGACGCTCTTAAGTATTGTAAGGATGGAAAAGTTAAAGGAATATTAACAGATTTAGGTGGTGCCACCTCTCATACCGCAATTATTGCAAGATCTCTTGGCATACCTACTATAATGTCACTTGTTAACATAAGCACCTCAATAGAGCCAGGACAGCGAATATATGTAGATGGCTACAAAGGTAGGGCTAAATGGAAAGTTAAT
>Ga0209630_10000109_pt1 | contig 95908 bp, 91 predicted proteins | sample COG_01_FD_184745 | JGI IMG/M metagenome (GOLD analysis project Ga0209630, IMG submission 184745) | Pelagic Microbial community sample from North Sea - COGITO 998_met_01 (SPAdes) (version 2) | ecosystem: Environmental > Aquatic > Marine > Neritic zone/Coastal water | place: Helgoland, sampling...
CGAACCTACGCGGGTCAGAGAACGGGGCATGCGTAAGTTCAAATCTATGGAGCAAGCTCAGAGGTTTTTGGGTGCACATGCAGCTGTTTACAATTTGTTCAACCTTGGGCGGCACTTAGTATCCGCTAAGAATTATCGTTTCTTTAGACAACGGGCCTTTGCGACTTGGGAAGAGGCAGCGGCGATAATAGTAGTTGGAAATAGCGGTTTATCTCGATTCTGGTAGTTAACTTGTCAATACCCTAACTGAATATCCTCTTTCAGTGACCTGTTTGACAGCTTCTTTCTTGAATTCTTCTGTATGACGTTTGCCTTTCATAAACACCTCTCATAGAGTTACATTTTAACGCTATTTGGTGTCTAGCAAACCCTGGGAAGTCCAGTAAACTGTGCACAGTTTGCTTCGACGGGGCAGATTATACTCAGGCCACAACAAGCTTCCTTGATCTACCTCAAGGAGTCCTGCCCCCGCCATAGCCTTATCGAAGGTAGACTCTATCTACTTCTAGAATTAGCGATCTGTTTCCACAGAAAAACTATAGGAGCCTTCGTAAACCGCAGGGTCTTCTGCAACCACCGCCGTCCATTGCACAATGTAATCTCCGTCTGGAATAGACGGATTGGTGATTTCGATCATGAGATCATCGGCACCCATGGTGTGGAAGCCACGCAGGTCGTAGTTGCCATCCGGGCCTGTCAGGCTAATCTTGCTATTGGGCACATCTGGCAAGGCATTAAAATAGAGGCGCAGGTTACGCGGAGCTCGATTCAACACTGAATCCGCAGCAGGCTCCGCCCCCAAAAATGGAGTGGGCTCGCTGCTGCCGACGCAGCTTATAAGAGTAACTGCAATAGCGACGATAGCTAATAGTGATCTGAAGTTTCTGCGGCCAGGCATGTTGGACATTCCTCTGTGATTTTCTACTGACTTGCTGTCAATGAATTCTCTTACTGTGCAGTTACTGAAGTAACTTTTAGGGTCGAAGTGTAACCCTTTAGGCACTCTAATTCATCGCAAGAATGGTATCCGCGACACTTTGACGCGTGAGACGTTTGTCAGTGGTAAAAGGGTAGTTGCTAAAAGGAACTGCGGTGATGACTATCGAAGGCGCTTAAGGATTAAACGCCTAGTGCTGGTCTCGCTGCTTCTTCACCTGAGAGAGTTCTTTGGCGAATTGATCGAGCTTCATCCTAATTTCTTCTTCTTTCTGCTTCTTTAAAAAGCTCATATCGCTATCCGCTTTCGCTTCTTCGATGGCTTCCTGGATTGCATCGGTTATTGGCTTGTCTATTGCTGCTTCAGCAGATTTGTTCATTCGCTATAACTCCAGCTATTGCATCCAACTTCATAGTGCCGGTCAATTTGAAACAGACAGCATGTGTGATTTCTAGCCATGCCATGTGTCGGCTTTTATTCGTTTTTTGGCCTCTTCTTTAAAAGAGCCCTTTAAATTACTGCCGGATTGTGTCGCTCGTACTGCAATTTCCGCGACTATAATCGCGCTTCTTACGTTTAAAAATCAGTAATTTAGCTACATCTATGGAGCGCAACATATAGTGTAAGTCGGCCGAAGTCAAACAATATCTAGTGCTTTCAAGCGCTTATAGAGCCCATTTCTGACCCAGAATATAAAAGGTATATCTGCCCCCTTGCCCTTGTGTCACTGCATTACAAGGCAAATAATTCTAATAATTTCTGATACTTAGGCGCTCGACGGCCCTGCCATATACCAACAAATAAAAGACACCCAAAACAAATATAAAGGACACCCAATTAATTTAAATTTCCTGAGAATTCGGTCATCAGTCATAGGTTTAAGCCAAGTGATGGATTTTTGATCAAAGAATTATCTGCGCGTCCAGATTATCGTGACGTAAATCTACGCTTTCTAGGTATTAAGCACGCTGATGCGTCGATAGAGGATATCGAGAGACGATGACTTTGTGATTCTGGGCTCTAGTCCAAGATTAGGACAGAGGTGGTCTAGGCGCTGCCGTATAACGAGCGAGAAGAATGAACTCCCCTTACCCATTTATGCGGATGCTTCAAACTCACTCCAGACTTGATACGACTTTCATGAAAATGGACCAATGCCGATTCGGTTCCTGCCGCCAAGGAGTAGTGGTGATGAAATCCGGTGACACTCTTCATCCAGGCTTCGCCATCGATGCCCAAGTCATTAAGGAGTCTATTCTTCTCATCCAGGGTATCTGTGATCCTGTGGGCATTATATTCTTCGGGATGAAGTGCCTTGCAGGTTGTCTCCAGCAAATCGAAATAGCTTTGCGGAGTAATTGCCAAGGGGCGGTATGACGCCTCACTAGCCCCTCCTATTTCGGACATTAGGCGCAGCTTAGCCTGTCTATCGCCGGCCTGACGACCGACCAAGTGTTTCGTATTACGGCGCGTGAGAAGACGATGTTGCCGGTTACTTCGATTCTTCACTTTCTTCGCATGATTGATCAGTCGCTCCTGGATCGAAGTGAAGTCGCTGCCCTCCAGTGAATCAGTAACACCTGCCCGAACAGGGTTTAGATCCACATAGGCCATACACGTTACCAGAGCTTTCTCATCTAGCAAGGCCTGACTCTTGAACCGCCCTTCCCAGAAACGACCACGGCAAGCATCTTCTCGATTCGCCTGACGGGCGACGGTTTCGTTCACACAGCGCATGAACCAGCTAATATCCATGAGCCGCTCCCGCCACAGATTCACTTGCTGCTGCAGGCGCTTCTGCGCCGCCTTGCTCGATTTGTTTTTTTGTAGGGTGGCTATCAAGGCGGCATTGCGCGGAAATAGTGCAGTCCATCGCCTGACTACTTCTGCCTCATCCCAATCTTTCGCTTGCTGCTCGTTGACGAACAAGACCAGATGGTAGTGATTACTCATAATGGCATAGGCACAGATATCGATTGAAAACTGTGCTGCCAAGGTCTTGATTCGCGTCACTAGCCACTGCTTACGATGATCGAAATTTTTTCCGCTGACAGGATCGTCGCCACAGAGATAGGCGCGGCGCACACAGCGTGAGATACAATGATAATAAGGTGTATCTTGCAGCGACACTTGTTGGTATCTGGCTCGGGTCATCGGTGTTTGCTATATCGCTTTGTTCCAGTTGTTGTTCTTGCTTTGGTCGAAATTGCCCGCCGTTTATAGCTCGGACAAAATGCAAGCGGACCGCCGATTTTAGAGGGTTTGTAGTACTATGCAAGGCGAAATTAAAAAGTGTTAAAGTGGCAGTGACACAACAGTGATGAAATAGGGATTGAGGTAGTAATGAGAATCGGAGTTGACTTAGGTGGTACGAAAATCGAGGGGATATTGCTTGCACCCAATGGTGGGGTAATAGAAAAGATTCGCGTCGATACACCAGCGGAAAAATATTCAGATACAGTCGAGGCGCTGTGCCAAGTGGTCGAAGAGCTTCAGCAAAAAGCTCCCCTAGCGCAATGTACGGTTGGAATTGGGACTCCTGGCGCTTTATCTACAAAGAATGAGAATAACATCGAGCTAATGAAGAACTGCAATTCGATCTGCCTCAATGGCGAACCGTTAAAGCTCGATATCGAGAAACGACTAGGCTATGAGACCAGAGTTGAGAACGATGCTAATTGTTTCGCACTTTCCGAGGCTTGCTACGGCGCAGCCAGATCTGCCAAGACAGTTTTCGGTGTGATCCTGGGTACTGGCACAGGCGGCGGTATCGTAATAGACAAGCGGTTACACACCGGCCCGAATCGCATCGCTGGCGAATGGGGACACAACTGCATTCCCAGTTCGGTTCGCAAACTGATTGCTGAAGATCGACCCTGCTACTGTGGCAGACAGAACTGCAACGAGACTGTTCTCTCTGGCCGAGGACTTAGGCAGACCCACTTCGAAGAGAGCGGAGTCGAGCTAGAAGCCACGGAAATAGCGCGCTTAGCGACTAGCGGTGATAGTCGCGCGAACAAAACTATACAGACCTACTGCGAGCAGTTAGCTCGATGTCTCTCTAGCGTAGTGAACTTTTTTGACCCGGAAATGATTGTCTTGGGCGGGGGCTTATCGAACATTGAGCAGCTTTATGTGCAGGTTCCGGATCTCATGCGTGAGCATGTATTCACAGAAAATATGCTGACAGAGCTATCGGCACCTCAATTTGGCGATGCTAGCGGCGCCATCGGTGCCGCCTGTCTCTGGCCTCTCGACTAAAGATCGAGTATCGGATTTATACGTTGAAAGGGTGTCGCAAGACTATAGTTTCTTCACGATCAGGGCCGGTCGAAATAATGTCAACTGGCACCTCTACTGTCTTCTCGATGTACTGAATATAGTCTCTAGCATTCTGCGGCAGATCGTCAAGACCCTTTGCACCTACTGTAGACTCTTTCCAGCCAGGCAATTCTTTATAGATAGGCTCGAGAGTTTTGTAACTTTCGATATCCATCAAGCTGCCCGAGGTGTTGTCACCCACACCAGCATAGCCCGTACAGACTTTGATTGTATCCAGCCCATCAAGCACATCGAGCTTGGTTAGACATATACCCGATACGCTATTAATACGCATGGCCAACTTAACGGCACAGGCATCGAACCAGCCACAACGTCGATCGCGCCCTGTGGTAGCGCCCTTTTCGTGCCCGACTGTCGCCAGATGCTTGCCGATGTCGTCGAACAGCTCTGTGGGGAAAGGCCCGGAACCGACACGTGTGGTATAAGCCTTGGTAATACCTAATACATAATCCAGATAGAGCGGACCAAAGCCGCTACCTGTCGCCGTGCCACCCGCAGTGGTATTGGACGAAGTAACGAAGGGGTAAGTGCCATGATCAATGTCCAGCAACGAGCCCTGAGCACCTTCAAATAGTATGTTGTCTGCGTTCTTACGGTGCTTATGCAAAATGTCTATTGTATCTGCCACCATCGGTCGAACTCGCTCCGCCAGCTGTAAGTACTGATCTAGAGTTTCTTGATAATCAACGGTCGCCACTTCGTAGTAATTACTCAACATGAAGTTGTGATATTCCATGAGTTCGGCAAGCTTCGAAGCGAAGTGTTCTGCGTTGAGTATGCTGGCAAGGCGTATGCCGCGTCGTGCGACTTTATCTTCATAAGCCGGACCTATTCCTCTGCCGGTGGTGCCTATCTTGGCACTGCCCTGCTTAAACTCGCGCGCCTGATCCAGGGCGATATGTGAAGGCAAGATAAGAGGACAGGCGCCGCTAATTTTAAGACGGTCGCGCACTTCTATTCCGGTGCTCTCTAGCCCTTCGATCTCTTTCAGCAAGGCTTCGAGGCTTATTACCACACCGTTACCGATCACGCAGTCTACGCTCTCGCGTAAAATACCTGACGGCAATAGATGCAATACAGTTTTCTTCCCGTTAATTACCAGCGTATGCCCTGCGTTATGACCACCCTGAAAGCGAACTGCAACCTTAGCCTGGTCCGTTAAGAGATCAACTATCTTTCCCTTACCTTCATCGCCCCACTGGGTGCCAAGTACTACTACTGATTTTGCCATCGTCCTCTACTCAATTCCTTAGCGCTAGTTTAAACGCTACGTTAAATTCTTAACCGTCCACTCGCCATCGACTAGCTGCAATTGTCGATCACAATTCAAGTCTTGTAGTTCTTCAGCCGCGAGCTCACTAGCCAAAAGATTGATAATCACTATCTCACCATCTGCCCGTAATTTCGCTATCGCATCTAATAGCTCTACTTCATTACCACTAGGCGCTACTATTGTTTTTTTCTGCGTAAATGTCCTACTGCTTAGCCTGGCGATCGTCTTAAGGTCGCTGTCAAACCCAGAAGCGGGTCGCGAGCGGCCGAAGACCTCACCGATGTGGTCATAGCGACCACCCTTTGCCACTGCACGGCCATAGTTCGATGTATAGGCAGCGAACACTATTCCCGTATGATATTCATAGCCACGCAACTCACAAAGATCGAAACACATATTCATTTCGGGATGACGCTGCTTGACCCCTTCTACTATCAATACCAATTCCAGTAGTGCTTTCATTAAAGCATTGGACGCGTTCTCGAAAGCGCTCAAGGCCTCTTGCAGCACAGACTCATCGCCACTTAATCTGGTGAGTTGTTTTAACATAGCATTCAACGAGGCATCTTCTACGGAGGCATCTAGAACCGCATCTATTTCGTCATAAGCCTTGCGCTGCACGGCATCGAACAGCTTCGCTTCAGTGTCTGAATCTATCGCCGCTTCTTTAACAAGGGCACGAAAGATGCCCACATGCCCCAGCACGATGTAGACATCATCTATTGCCGCCGCGTTCAGCGTGGCATACATAAGACAGATCAGTTCAATATCACATTCGACACCGGCATGACCGTATAACTCTGCACCAACACGAATGGGAACTCGCGATGCCAATAGCCCGCGAGGCTTGGTGTGCAGTACGTTGTCTGCATAGCACAACCGCACCGGGCCATCTCTATTCATGCAATGCGCGTCGATTCGAGCAGCCTGAGGAGTGATGTCTGCACGAATGCCCATCATGCGACCGCTTAACTGGTCGGTGATCTTGAATGTATGCAGGTCTAAATCGTGAGATGAACCGACTAACAAAGAATCCAGGTATTCAATCAATGGCGTGATCACCAGCTGATAGCCCCAAGACTCATAGAGATCCAATAGCTGGCGGCGCAAGTATTCCAGCTTGCTAGCCTCTAAGGGGAGAATTTCCTCAACACCATCTGGAAGTAACCAACGTTTTGCAGAAGTCATGTCTATTCAGCTTTCACTATGCAAATCTAATAGATTTATACGTTTTTAATTAATAATCAGAAGCAAGACCGTGCCGGCTAACATGCTCCCTAATCCAATCATGCGCATGGTGTTGTCATCAATCTGATCCAACATCAGCAGCATCTTTCGCCACCTGCCCGGGCTGATGAAGGGAATCACTCCTTCTATCACAAGCATCAGACAAAATGCTACGGCCAATTCATGCCACATAGTCTTGCCTCTGTTCTTGTAGCTAGCCCATTGCAACAGCTATTCACAAAACAAAAAAAGTAAACCTGAATCGCTGAACGCGATTCAGGTTTACGGTTTTTTAACTCTACTGATTTTTAGCTATGCCACTGCTTGAGCGGAGCTTACTGTGAAATCCCGTTCTTCAGATACTTGAAATAGTCACTATCTGGATCGAGTAGCAGCACATCGCTCTTCGAGCTAAATGTTTCCCGATAAGAATTCAGACTTCGAGTAAAAGCATAAAACTCAGGATCTTTATTGTAGGCATCGGCATAGATGGCAGTTGCGGTAGCGTCGCCTTCACCGCGCAGGCGCTCTGCATCTCTGTAGGCCTCGGCACGGAAGATCGTCGCCTGACGGTCTGCGTCGGCACGAATACCGATCGCGAGCTCTTCACCGAATGAACGCAACTCTTGTGCTTCTCTGTTTCGCTCAGTAATCATGCGCTCGTAGACAGACGAACGTACATCTTCCGGTAGATCGATACGTTTTACTCGCACATCGATAATTTCGATACCGATATCCGCCGCAGTGGTCTCATTCAGATCTGCGGTTAAGGCCAGCATCAACTGGTCTCTCTCTCCAGCAACCACTTCTGCCAGAGTACGGTTACCAATCTGGTCACGCAGACCATCGTTAATACGTTCCGCAAGCAGACTGCCCGCAGTTGTAATACTACCGCGAGTAGAGACATAGAATTGACCTACATCTACGATGCGCCACTTAGCATAGGAATCGACTTCTAATGCTTTCTGCTCCAAAGTCAAAAAGCGACGTCGCGGTGCGTCCTCGGTCAAGATACGGGCGTCGAATTTTCGCACAGTGTTGACCCAAGGAATCTTGACGTGAAGACCCGGTTCGATATTGTCCTGCACTAGCTCACCAAACTGTAGCATCACAGCTCGCTCGGTTTCCTTCACAACAAACAGAGCATTGCCCGTGACTACGACAACAAGAAAAATGAAACCTACTGCAATAAAATTCTTCATGGTCGATTCCCTCGCCCTGTTACAGGCAGTCGTGAACGGTCTATGCTATTCGCGCTATTCGGTGCCGGTAAAAATGGCGCCAACTGATCTGCAAGATTTCTAAGATCGTTGTTACTGCTGTTTGCATCGATGCTCGAAGTACTCTGCTCCATCAGCTTGTCCAGTGGCAGGAATAGCATGTTGTTGCCACCCTGTACGTCCACCATGATCTTGCTGCTAGCAGTCATCACGTCTTCGATAGAGTCGATGTACAGTCGTTGCCGAGTCACCTCAGGTGACTTTACATATTCAGTCAAAAGCTGATCGAAACGAGACGCATCACCAGTGGCTTGCGCGACAACTTGCTCTTTATAAGCATTCGCAGACTCTATGCGCCGCTGCGCTTCACCGCGTGCCTCAGGAATAATCTGATTCGAGTATTGCTGAGCCTGGTTCTGCACTCGCTGCTCGTCTTCTCTGGCACGAATCACGTCATCGAAGGCAGGTCGCACGGCATCGGGTGGCTGCGCATCAACGACGTTTACCTGACTCACTAGAATGCCGGTATTGTAAACATTCATATAATTCTGCAGGCGCTCCTGTACATCGGCTGCGATTCGATCGCGGCCGGTGGTCAGAATCTGATCCATAAAGTTACCGCCGACTACGTGACGGATGGCTGATTCGGAGGCATTATCCAGACTGAGTTCCGGATCCTGCACTGCGATCACATACTTCACCGGATCCTGAATCAGATACTGAACAGTGACGGCGATATCAATGATGTTCTCATCCGTTGTTAGCATCGCCCGATTTTCATAAGTCTTGGCGTTCAGCTCGGATACGTTCACCAGGCTCACTTCATCGATAAGCGGTGGGTTCCAGTGCAAACCCGGACCCACTGTCGCATCCAGAACTTTACCGAAGCGCAACACCACACCCCGTTCCGCCGCATCGACAATATAGACACCCATAAATGCCCAGACCACGGCCACGACGACCGCGAGACCGGCGATTAGTCCTGCAGACAAGCCACCGCCGCCGCTGGAGGAAGACCCAGTAGAACCGGAACCACTCCCGCCGCCAAACAGGCTGTTAAATTTTTTGGTCAGGTTGCGCACAACCTCATCGATGTCAGGGGGCCCCTGGTCACCGCCCTTACGACCGCCACCCCAAGGGTCCTTGTCGTTATCGTTACCGTTATTTCCAGGTTCATTCCAAGCCATTGGCTTCTCCATAGCTTTCTAAAGACGCAGAGGGTCGATTTTAGCTAATAATTGTTCATTTACACAGCAATTTGCGCTTCGAGACGGTGATCTGTTGGGATCAGGCGATTTTCGCCTTCTCTACAGTTGCCTGCTCTAGCTGCTCCTTCACTGCAATATTGTGACTTATAATCTCTGTACCGCTTTGTTTCAGAATACGATCGAGGTCGGTACGGGGTAGTTTGACCCGCAGTTCAAAGTAGCCTTGCTCGTCTATATGTTCTTCTTCGATAAACCCGCTCGCATACAATTGACTGCGCAGCTTAGCCTGCTGCGGTGATACTCGGAGAGTCTCATGCGCCATGCTGCCTGCCAATAACTCACTCATTGCGCTATGCAACAGATCCATCCCCGCACCGGTTTTAGCCGATACCCAGACTTTGCTGGGCTTGCCGTTCTCGCCGCGCTGTATATGAGGCTTAACGTCAGGAAGTAGATCGATCTTGTTGAATACGATTAGCTGCTCAACTGACTTCGCTCCGATCTCGGCCAGGACCTTATCAACCTCGACGATATGCTCCGGATGAAATTCATTGGCTGCATCTACAATATGGAGAAGCAGGTCCGCCTGCACAGTCTCTTCCAGCGTGGCGCGAAATGCCTCGACCAGTTGATGCGGCAGGTGGCTAATAAAACCTACGGTATCGGCAACGATAGCCGGGCCATAATTTTTCAGATTAATACGTCGCAGTGTCGAATCGAGAGTCGCAAACAATTGATCCGCCGCATAGGTATGGGATTCGGTCATCTTGTTAAACAGCGATGACTTGCCCGCGTTGGTATAACCCACCAGAGACAGCGTAGCCACCTCGGCTCTGCGTCGCGAACGTCTGCCCTGATCTCGTTGCCCGCGCACCTTCGCCAGGCCCTTGTTAATAGCCTTGATACGCTGCCCAATCATACGCTGATCGAGTTCTAATTGCTTCTCACCCGCACCGCGCATACCGATACCCCCCTTCTGTCTATCGAGGTGGGTCCATCCACGTTTTAAGCGAGTGCTCAGATGCTGCATCTGGGCGAGCTCTACTTGCAGCTTGCCCTCGTGGCTACGCGCGCGCTGCGCGAAGATATCCAGAATCAACCCCGTACGATCAAGCACACGACACTTAAGCTCGCGTTCGAGATTGCGTTCCTGACTCGGGGAGAGTGAGTGATTGAAGAGGACGAGCTCGGCCTTATGGGCGAGCACGGCGGATTGAATCTCTTCGAGCTTGCCGGAGCCTACAAAATAGTTGGGTGAGGGCTGCTTGCGTGATCCGGTAATGAAGTCCACCGGCTGCGCACCGGCGGATATTGCTAATTCTTCAAATTCAGTTGGATCCTCTCGTTCACTTTCTGAATCGACAGCAAGGTGAACGAGAATAGAGACTTCGCCGGTATCGGGCCTGTCAAAAAACAATAAGTTACCTCACTGAAGCTTTAATTAAACCGTGTTACCGAGTTCGCCAGCGTCATCTTCAGCTACTTCGCCTGGGTTCTGCATTGGAATTTTGACCATGCGTGCAGGGACGACGGTCGAAATTGCGTGCTTGTAGACCATCTGACTCACGGCGTTCTTCAGCAAAATGACAAATTGATCAAACGACTCGATCTGACCCTGCAACTTAATTCCGCTAACCAGATAAATAGACACCGGTATGCGCTCCTTGCGAAGCACGTTTAAAAATGGATCTTGTAATGTATGTCCTTTAGACATAGTTGTTCTCCTTCAATCGACAATCTACAAAGCCGGGTATCCAACGTCTCACTTTCGAGAACTGGCTGAGCGGTTCTAAGATCTGCGGATCTTGTCTATAATAATTAACAGTCTCTATACGTGCTCTGTATAGCTTATATAGAGGTGGCATCCATGTATTTCAAGACATGATGTACTGATTGAGTGGATGAATCCCTCAAACTTTGCAGGCTTGGCCAACTGCGCAGCCATGTAAGCTGACGCTTGGCGAGTTGTCTGGTGGCAATAATACTCTTTTCTACCATGGCACCATAGTCAATCTCGTCGTCCAGATACTGCCAAACTTGCCTGTATCCTACTGATTTTATTGAGGAAAACTGGTTATTGAGATCACCGCGAGAGCGCAAGGCCTGCACCTCCTCTACCAAGCCCTCTTCAAGCATCTGCAGGAATCGTCTCTGGATATGACTATGTAATACGCCACGATCTTCTGGCTGGATCGCGAAAAAGTGCAAATTGTAGGGAAGTTCCGCCTCCTGTCGCGTTTGCATCTCGGCGTGAAGACTGGTCATGGACTGCCCTGACACCCGATAAACCTCCAGTGCGCGCTGTAATCGCTGTGGGTCGTTGGGGTGAATTCTGGCCGCCGCGGCGGGATCCACTGCCTCTAGCTGCCTGTGCACAGCAATCCAGCCCTGCTCAGTTGCCAGCTTCTCTATCTCGGCGCGCACCTGTGGATCGGCCTCAGGCATCCGCGCCAGGCCATCCCTAAGAACACGAAAATACAGCATCGTGCCGCCAACGAGCAGAGGTGTGTCGCCAACTGCGAGTATTTCGTCAATTTCACGAAAGGCATCGCTGCGGAACTGTGAAGCCGAATAGGGTACTGCGGGATCGATAAAGTCGATCAACCTATGGGGTGCCCGCGCCAGTGTTGTCTTATCGGGCTTGCCCGTACCGATGTCCATCTGCCTATAGATCTGCGCAGAATCGACGCTGACTATCTGAAAGGGATGCTGCTGCAGCAGATCGATAGCGAGGGCGGTCTTGCCCGAGGCGGTAGGACCCATCAGGCAGATCACATTGGGTTTGTTGGCTGAGGCGTTCATAGAGAATGATTGTACTCGGCTTTTTATGAAGGTGAGGGAGATAGTTGGCGATACTCTAGCTCGATACCAGGGTCGTGGACTTACTGCCCCCGCAGGAAGAGTTTGTCCAATTCGTCGAGGCTCTGATAGACCCAGGTTGGCCGGCCATGGTTGCACTGGCCGCTGCGCTCGGTGGCCTCCATGTCTCTAAGCAGAGCATTCATTTCTGGAATTGTGAGCTGGCGGTTGGCACGCACCGAGCCGTGACAAGCCATCGTAGAAAGCAGCTCGTCCTGATGCTCCTGAATACGATCACTACTGCCGTACTCGAGAACATCCGAGAGCACATCGCGCACCAGCTGTTCGATGTTGGCGTTACGCAGAATCGAAGGCACCTGCCGCACTACAATGGATTCTGCCGCGACACGTTCCAGCTCGATACCGATACCTAACAAGGCTTCCTGTTCGGTCTCGGCGCAGTCGGCCTCTGCCTGACTCACCGCAATAGACAGTGGCACCAGTAACGGCTGCATCTTCAGTTCTTCATTCTGGCAGGCCGTCTTCATTCGCTCGTAAGTAATGCGCTCGTGGGCGGCATGCATGTCTACGGTAATCAGACCTTCCTTATTTTGTGCGAGAATATAGATTCCATGCAGTTGTGCTATGGCATAACCCAGCGGAGGTACTTCCGCATCTGCAGCCGTGAGCCGCGCAAAATTTTCAAGCTGACTGTGTATCGCATTAGCGTCGGGCTGCCCCGTATTTGGCCTATAGGAATAGTTTGAAGAGGTATTCTCAGCCAGCGATAGACTGCTCTGATCGCTGAAATTTCCAATCGAATAATTTGAACCTGGGCTGGATGCCGGGCTACTCGCCCCATCACTTCCAGCGAAGGGTGCATAGGGATTATTGTCCTGCTCGCTATCCGCGAGTCGATCGGCAGGCCGCTGTTCCGCCAGGGCCTTGTGCAATGAGCTGAACAGAAAATCGTGAACCATACGGCTATCGCGAAAACGCACTTCGTGCTTCGTAGGATGAACATTGACATCGACAGCGGCGGGTGCCAGCTCGAGATACAAGACATAAGCTGGATGGCGGCCGTGAAACAACACGTCACGGTAGGCCTGCTTCACCGCATGAGTAACTAGTTTGTCGCGGATAATGCGGCCATTAACGTAGAAATATTGCAGGTCCGCCTGCGAGCGCGAAAATGTCGGCAGGCTTACCCAGCCCCAGAGGCGCAGGCCCGGCCCTTCCATTTCGACGAAGACAGAACTTTCGACGAAGGCAGGTCCGCACACCATGGCTACGCGCCGCTGTTTTTCCTGATCACTTTTTGCTGGCAGCAATTTGTGTATCGCGCGCTGATTGTGCGTCAGCGAAAATTGCACATCGAAACGACTCAGTGCGATACGTTTGAGTATCTCATCGATGCGCGAAAATTCGGTCTTCTCGGTTTTAAGAAATTTCTTGCGCGCTGGGGTATTGAAGAATAAGTCCCGAACTTCGACCGTGGTGCCACGGGTGTGGGCCGCAGGCGAAAGCTTCACATCCATCTCCTGCCCTTCGGCAACGACCTTCCAGCCACTGTTATCGCTCTCACCCTCCACATCGTCAGCGGACTTCGATGTCATCGTAAGTCTTGAGACTGAACTGATACTGGCTAAGGCCTCGCCGCGAAAACCAAGGCTGGCGATGTTTTCCAGGTCTTCGAGGTCTGTAATCTTGCTCGTAGCATGACGGCTTAGCGCTAGCTCCAAATCTTGCTTGTGAATCCCAAGCCCGTCGTCTTTAATCTTGATTAACTTGGTACCGCCCTGCTCGACCTCGATCTCCAGACGACTGGCGCCGGCATCCAGAGAGTTCTCCATCAGCTCCTTGACGACAGAGGCAGGACGTTCGACGACCTCGCCCGCCGCAATCTGATTTGCGAGGCGTTGGCTGAGAAGATTGATACGTGACATTGGCAGGTAATACTAATGAGAGTGTAAATGGCATTGTAGCACCAACCGCGCGCAAAAATAGTGAACGTCCTTAGTGAATTACTGAGCGGAGAATAACTTAAGGTACGCGAGAATTTAGGAGTTAGGAATCCTCAAGACCTGGCCGACCATGATGCGATCGTTGGAGAGATTATTTGCCTGACGCAAACTACCGAGACTGACGCGATAGCGCTGCGCTATTTCGGAGAGTGTCTCGCCGCGACGAATCGTATGCTCTTCTGGTTCCGCCGCACCGACGCCTGGAATGATTAGCTCCTGCCCGACACGAATCGTGTTAGAGGAGATGCCATTTACGGATTTCAGTTCGGCGAGGCTCACCTTGTAACGCTGCGCGATTACCGACAGGCTATCGCCGCGCTTGACCATGTAGGCGTCCGGCACGGGCATGAAGCCATTCGCCTTCTGATAGGCCACAAGCGTTCCTTCGGGCGGTGCATCATAAAAATAGTTCATCACTCCCTGAGCAATACCTCGCGCCAGCTTCTGCTGAAAGGCTGAGGTGTTTAGTCTGCGCGCCTCATCGGGATTGGTGAGATAGCCGGTCTCGATCAGCATCGAAGGTATATCCGGTGACTTTAATACTTCCAGAGAGGCCTGCTGCACCTTGTCCCGACGCAGCCGCGTCACACCATCCAGGGTTTCCAGCACACGGGTTCCAGCAATCAGGCTCTGTTCCATGCTCCAGGCCATCTGCAGAGACACCAGAGTAAGCGCAACATCGTCATCCCAGGAGCTGAGATCCAGGTCGCCGCCTACGCCGCCTAGTAGGTCCGAGTTATTTTCCTTCTGCGCAACGCGGCGAGAATTCTCGCGGTCGGCACGATCACCGGACAGGGCATAGATGGTCAATCCGTTGGCTCTACTCGTGCGATACCAATCGGTATGCACGGCAACAAAAAGGTCGGCACGTTTCTCTCTAGCGATTTCCGAACGACGCTGCAACTCTACATAATAGTCGCCGTCACGAATCATGACCGGCGTAAAGCCCGGCATTCTCTCCAGGTGATCGAATAGTGCGCGTGCAATCTTGAGAGTGATGTTTTTCTCTTTCAGCCTGCCGTCAAAGCCGATGCCTCCCGGATCCTCACCGCCATGCCCTGCGGAGATCGCGACGATGATATTGCGTCGCTCATCGCTGCGTGGCGGGCTGTTAAAACTGGAAGCGGCGGCGTTACTATTTCTGGCTGCGTCTACAGAAGGCGCCTGATCGTAGAGATCGACGACGAGGCGGTCACTCAGCTCGCTATTCGGTGCGAGGGTGAAGCTACGCGGCTCGACCTGCGCGGCGAGATCGATAACCATACGCAGGGTATTGCCATCTCGTATCGCGCTGCGCATGCCACTAATTGGACTGTCTTCCCAATCGACCAGAGATAGGTCGCCAGTAAATGACGAACCCTCTACATCGATAACCACGCGCTCGGGATTAGAGAGGGTAAAGAGCTTGTATTGCACCTCGCCCGACAGGTCGAAGACCAGTCGCGTATGGTCCGGCGCGCGCCACAATCTGACCTCTTCCACCTCGGCCGCAGACACAGCGATGCTGGCCAGCAGCGAACAAGCGGCTAGAACGAGAGCGATGCAGCGGTAACTGCCTGAGGTACTGCCTGTATTGCGCTTAGGGTTCATTACAAATTCTTTTAGACATACTTCACGTTGTCTATTACAACGGCCTTAAGGCCATAATCTTTTGGCAATTATGGCGCCTTTGTTGGTGAGACTTTGACAAGTCAGACGCCTTCCTGTTCCCTCGATGGCTATATCTATCAGCAAATCCGCTCCAGGCAGCCATTTTGCGCCCTTCTCAGCCCATTCCACCAGGCAAAGATTCGACGCAGAGAAATACTCATCCACACCGAGATAAGACACTTCTTCCGGATCTGCCAGGCGATAGAGATCAAAGTGGTAGATGTTACAGAGCTCGAATTCATAGGGCTCGACCAGGGTGTAGGTAGGGCTCTTAACCGCACCGGTATAGCCGAAGGCGCGCATGAGCCCGCGAGTCAGCGTCGTCTTGCCCGCGCCCAGCTCGCCAATCAGGAAGATCATAACGCCAAGGTGAGCAACGCCTTTCCCTTGCGGGATGACGTTAGCACTATCACCAGGCTCAAGAAACGTGGCTACTGCTAGCCTGGAGCCAAATTCCAGCGTGGCCGCCTCGTCTATTAAAGCTATTTGATGTTCGGATTGCATGGGCGGAAGTATAGAGCACAATGGCAAGAGGGTGAGAGTCGCTGTGGGAGCAAAACTGCATTCGCAGTACCTCAGCGATCACTCGCTTGCCAGACCGAGCAGCTAGAACTCCCGCTAATTCAGTAAGATACTGATTTGGTTCGCAAATAACAGCAAAGGCTGCGACTGGTCGAAATACCTAGGCCACGGATTCTGGACGAAGTGAACGCAAAAGATTATCGCTGCCTACTAATTCAAGAATGATGGAAAGGTACGAGACCATGAAAACGATGACTTGTGAGCAGCTTGGTGGAGCCTGTGACGAGGCGTTCGCGGCAGAGAGCATTGAGAAAATCGCTGAAATGAGCAAGGCCCATGCTATGCAAATATTTCAACAGAGAAATTACGCCCACCTTCTAGCCGCAGAAAAAATGAAGAACTTGATACCAGATCCCTACGCCATGAAGAACTGGCTTGAATCCAGAAGAAAAGAATTTGAAGCCTTGGTGGAAGACTAGGAGCAATCGGATGAATCGAATCATGTTTAAAGCTCTGGCGTACGGATTCACCTTAGGAACGATCTTCTTCGTTATAGCACCTCTGGGGCTTGGCATTTCTCTCATCGAATCTCTAAAGCCTGTCCTGGTGCCTAGTGTTTTTCTTGCCCAAGGGATTCTAGGAAACACTACTGGGATTGGATCGATAGTTTTTGCACTGCTTCTTAACGTAACTGTAAATACGATTTTGTTTTCCGGAATATTTTCACTGCGCAAGAAATGAAATATTGGAAAAATCGGTAAGTCCATGTCAAGACGACACTCAACAGCACTGGAATCTAAACAATGGCTAACATCATCATCTGTGCCGACGGCACCTGGAATCGCCCAGAAGAAGATATCGAGAAAGATTATCCCACCAACGTCTTGAAGTTAGCCCGGGCGATAAAGCCTTCTGGTAATTCGCTAAAACAACATGTGTTCTATGACTGGGGACTTGGCTCCTATCACAACAGCATGAGTGCGGGCGCGACCGGTCGCGGTATTCATAAGAATATTCTCGATGGCTACAGGTACATCGTTCAAAATTACGGGCACAACGATAAGATCTATCTGTTTGGTTTTAGTCGCGGTGCTTATACGGTGCGAGCCTTGTGTGGGCTTATCAATAATTGTGGCATCTTAAAGCGGGTAGACGCGAATCGCATCGCCGAAGCCTGGGACATCTACAAGAGCGCCTCGAAGAAGAACCACCCCAATGGTGACGATGCAGTAAAATTTCGCAGCGACCACTGCCATGGGTCACGCAAGGTTCATTTCGTTGGCGTATGGGACACGGTCGGCGCTCTGGGCATTCCATTTAGTTTGATGGGACTGTTCGAAAGCAAGGATGAATTCTACGATACGAAGATGGGCTCCAATGTATCTTTTGCACGCCATGCACTCGCCATAGACGAACAGCGAGAGGACTTTCAACCCACAGTCTGGACGCCGCGACCCGGAGTGGACCTGAAACAGGTTTGGTTTTCCGGCGTACACGCGGACATAGGCGGCTCCTATAAACCCTACAGAGATAGCGGCTTCGTCGCGGCAGACACGCCGCTTGCGTGGATGCTGGATGAGGCTAAGAACGCCGGATTAAAAATCGAGCCACATATCCGCGAAGCGTTGGCCACTAGCGACGGCGCGAAACTGCATAAGTCGCGCGGCCATGTCTATAGACTGAAGCGACCGCTGCACCGTCACTTAGAGGTCGATGAAAAACCAACCAGAATCCATCCCAGCGTAAAGGCTCGATATATCGCAGATGACTCCTATCGCCCACCGCGACTAAAGAGCCTGGTCGAAGACAAGGGCTGGGATGAATTAGATGTTGGGAATTAGAATGACCGACTTTCTCCTGACAAATTATTTAAGGGGGAGCGCGATCAATGGATAGAAAAATACTCGGCTTGCACAAAGACGGGGAAGGCGACTGGGTAGCCGAGCTCGAATGCTTTCACGATCAACATGTACGCCACAATCCACCCTTCTTCAATCGATCCTGGACGACTACAGACAAGGGACGAGAGTCGATGCTTGGCCAGCCTATAGAATGTGGACGATGTCTACAGCTGGAGTGGCCTGAGGGTCTTGAATCGCTGCGCTGCACGCCTCGGTTTGATGAGAACTCTATACCTAGAGGCCTGCAAAAGGATCATTCAACCAAGGCCGGAGTTTGGGGCCTGATCCATGTGGTGTCGGGGCAGCTACGCTATGTGTGTCAGACACCGGTCGAGCGTGAGATGTTACTCGATGCAGACAGCAAAGGGATCATACCCCCGGCCTGCTCCACAATGTTGAGGCTCAGGGTGATGTTTGTTTCTACGTGGAATTTTTTACGAGGCCTCGCTAGCAACTAGCGCAACGGGTTCACCAATTGGCGGATGAATGGCATCAGGTCCGTCGCCGCCATGCCGCGCTGACCTTGCGCCTGCATAGAAAGATCCGCTGCCTCGCCGTGAATACATACGCCGGCGCAGAGACTGTCGCCAAGCGAATGTCCCTGAGCTACCAGAGAACCTACGATCCCGCTCAGCATATCGCCCATGCCGCCCGTTGCCATGCCGGCGTTGCCCTCGCTACAGAGAAAGATACTTTGCTGCGAATTCTCAGTACTGCAGATCAGGCTGCCACTTCCCTTTATCAGACAGGCTCCGCCCCAGATCTCGTTGAGTTCGCGCACCGCCGCGAAGCGATCATCTTGCACCGCACTGGTAGAAGTATTAAGCAGTGCAGCGGCTTCCCCGGGATGCGGGGTAAGTATCCAGTTGTCCCTTTTGATGCCAGTGCCGTGCTTAGCCGTTCCCTGTTGGTGTTCCTCGGCCAGAAGCTGCAGGGCATCGGCATCGACTATCAATGGTGTGCCCACTGTGATCTGACTCGACAGCGCTCTTTGCAATAAACCCCGCGACCAGTCGCTGCGTCCCAGACCGGGCCCGACGACGATTACCGTGGCTCTTGCCAGTAGCCCATCGATGTCCACCTGTTCATCATCCGTACCCAGCACCATAACCTCGGGCCGTCTGGCTAGCAGCGCTGACCGATGCGCAGAGCGAGTGATTACGCTTACCAGGCCTGCGCCAGTTCGCAGTGCCGCCTCAGCGGCCATGATCACCGCTCCGCCGAAACCAGAGTCGCCACCGATGACGAGCACATGGCCGTGAGTTCCTTTATGCGAGGCAACCGCGCGCGGCAATAGCAGCGCACTGGTCGAATTGATATCTATGCGCGCCGCGCTTGGCTGCGGCGAAGCATCACTGGTGAACACACGGTCCGGAACGTCCAGGTCGTGATAGATCAACTCGCCTACATAGTCACCGGCCTGATTGGTGAGCAGACCCTGCTTCAAGCCAATAAACGTAACCGTAGTATCCGCTCTTACCGCTACACCCAGACACCTGCCCGTGTCGGCACTGAGGCCGGAGGGAATATCGATCGCCAACACCGGTCGATCTGCGGCGTTGATAAAGTTAATCGCCCTGGCATAGTCACCGCCGACCTCTCTATCCAGTCCGGTGCCGAGTAAGGCATCGACGACCACCGGGTGCGCGTGATCCTTCTCATGCTCAAGGTCTATATCGACGAAGGCGGTCATCAATACTTGCCGCTCTAGCGCCCACTGCCAGGCTTGTCGCGGATCGCCGCTTAATTTTTCCGGGTCTGAGAGCTGAATCACTTCCGCGCTTAGTCCCTGCTCTTTCGCCAGGGCCGCTAGCAGATAACCGTCACCGGCATTATTGCCCGACCCTGCGAATACCTGAACATGGCGCGTCTGCGGCCAATTTTCCAGGAGTGCATCGAAGGCGACCGATGCCGCGGTTTGCATTAGCGTGAAGCCGGGGATATCAAATTGCTCGATCGCAATCTTATCCAGCAGACGAACCTGTTGTGCTGTGTAGAGATTACGTGGCAGCCTGTTGAGATAATCGGTCATGGCTACTTGTCGAATTTCTGAATGAGGCGATGGACGAGACGCAGGCCGGCATCCAGGTCTTCGATGGGAATATCTTCGGTGTTGCGTATAGCCCAGGGATCCTGAACATCACGTAATGCCTGATAGGCGGTCTTGCCCTCTTCGGTTAGCACTACCAACACCGAGCGTTTATGCTTGGGATTGGTTTGGTAAGAGAGCAGGCCGTCGGTAACCATGACATCGGTAATACGCTGCACGGCCTGTCGCGACTGGCCCAGGACTCGTGCAATACCCGGCACAGTGAGACCGGAGCTGGAGAGTGCGATGACGCCGATGACCTTCCACCTGGCACTGGTCAGCCCCAGAGCTTCGGTCATATCATCTCCTTCCGATATTAAGAGTCCGTTCAGCCTAAACAAGGACAATACAAGGTCAAGAAACAGCATACGCTTGGGAGAATGCACTGGGTTTTCCTCGAAATTCCATCTAGTGGAGAGATTTACTCATTCCTAGATGACAACGGCATTTGAAATGGAACGACCTATGTCAGCATGTTGTCATTTGACACTGAATCCCAAGCGCAGTCAATTGTTGAATGACTCTATAGATCCGATAACAGCTAACATAGAACTATCGCCCCAAAAATTGCGACTTGAATAGCAGAGCAGGATTTATTAAACGGCCATACTGGTCAGGCGCCCTCTATTATCAGGACAGCATCATGAATAAACTATTATCACTCTCTCTCGCAGCGGCTGCCGCTGCCTCGCTCTCCAGCTTCAGCCAGACTAGCCTGGCGCAGGCACAACTATCCGGCACCCCCGACGAACTGCGCGAGTTTCTGCACTCAAGGCCGAACACGGTGAATATCAACGGCGAGGCCGAACTTACGGCCTATAAAGATGTGGCGAAGATAAGCCTGATGGTCACCACCGAAGAACGCACCCTCAGCCGGGCAATGGAAGTGAACCAGGCGTTGCGACTCGAACTGATTCAAGACTTTTTGGCCGCCGGCATTCCCCAGGCAGACATTAACAATTCCAAGTTCTCCAGCTCACCACAGTTCGGCCTGTTCGGTCGCAATCCGAATAGCTTCGAAGTGTCCGCGCGCATGGAAGTCGAGGTCAACAGTGAGGAACATCTGCAGTTGCTGGCCGCCGCTGCAGATGAGCACGGTGAGGTTGATTTTGAGAGCACCGAGTTCGAGCACAGCGAGGAAGACGCCTTCGAACAGCAGGTCAAGGAAACCGCCTTGCAGGATGTGATGGCGCAGAAGGCCTACTACGAGAGCAGCCTCGGTCTGGAACTGGAGGCGGTAAACTTTTTCTATGGCGGCATCCGTCAGATGTCTCGTGCCATGCCCAGGGCTGCTACAGCTCAAGAGATGGCGCTGGATGCCAGCGGCGGCAGAGCCAGCTCGTCTGCAGCCATGTCAGCCCCTACTGTTGCCCCAACATTCGATGAAGTAGAATATCAGACCAACATTACAGTGGTATTCGAAATCATCAATGAGAATTAGCGGCCTAGGCCTACTTTGTCTTTTACTTGTTAGCCCGGCTGTTGGCGCCGATGCGATTCGCGACGCCAACAGACTACTGCGCGCGAGCAATGTCGCTAGCCAGTTTGAATCGATGACGCTGCTACAGACGCAAAACATCATTCGCACCTATAGCAGCATAGTGGCAATGTCGGCCGACATTGAATTGCCGCAATGGATCAAACTAGAAATAGCAAAATGCTATGAACAGGCTTTCGCCTGGGAGAAATTCGAAGAGGGAATCGCACAGATCTTTCTGGAGAATTTCAGTACAGACGAAATGAATATGCTGATTGATTTCTATCGCAGTGAAGGCTTACCGCCAACCGAAATAGAAAATTTCAAGGCAGCGATCGCCAAGGGTGAGGAGATTCAGCAGCTAAGCGCAGACTACATCTTTAACCACAGTGAAGGCTGTGCCAAGCACGATATCGATCTCATACTCGGCTTCCTTGCCAAGGCGCAACAAAGACCAGACAGCATTCTTAACACCGAACACTGACTCTAGCCTGCTTAGACTAGTAACGATTCTCCGGCGCCGGTCCATAGGACAGCCAGGTCCTGTTCACCTGTTGATGGACACCCGGTTTACTCCAGTCACATACGCCTAAGGGGAAGACCGCCTCCAGGCGTCGCTTCTCTTCATCGGTGAATGCCACGGTGTAATCCGCATAGTCGATAGGCTTCAGCTGACACTTCAGGATATCGTTGCTGAGCGGACCTCCCGCTACCAGACGCATTCCCGCATGCGGAGGGTACAAGCTGTTGCAGGCGCCAGCCGTATTATCGAAAATACTCTCCGTGTCGAAATTTGGTTCTTCGACGATGCGCTCTCCGTTAGGAGCAATGCAATCATTCTGCAGATCAACAGGTTTAGCGCGCACGATCTTGTCCAAGCGGGAAAGTGTTGAGGTATCCGCCTGAATATTCGCTAACCACTGATCCATCAGCGCAAGATTGTCTTCATCGATATTCTGTTCTCGAGAGTGGCGACGCGTTATGAAATTTCCCGCGTGGCCATTGTCACGCTCGAGTCGTGCCCGAGTCACAAAAGAATAGATACTAGCATGGAAATTACCGATATCATCTAAGTAGACACGATCATCGAGAATGGGCACCTGTGACAGGCCAGCACCGCCGCTGGTGACTCGGCCGGTCTCGTAGACGATGCGCAGCGCATCGTCATCGGCGATCGTTCGCTGCGGCCTCGAAATGACATCGATATCCCAGCCGCCAATCTTCTCGTTCAAATCGAGGAATAAGTCCTTGTCGATTTTCCCCGCATTCAGGGCGAGCAATCCGTACTGCACGCCGACATTGTCGTGAGGAGACTTGGCAAATTGCCTCTGCGTTTCTACCTCGGGATAGTTTTTCTTTCCAAATATATTACGCATGCCATCATATATAGAGCACCTGGCGCCTTCTGGATTTGTCAGCGGATGATAACGAGCAGCCTCAGGAATCTGTGAAGAACAGTCATCGGGCCCAACACGCTTCGGCCTGTCACCAAGGGATTCATCGCAGACTGACCACATGGACCAACCGCCGAGAATCGCTTTAGTCTCATCTGACAGTTCCTTTGCCGGATCGTTGGCATAGCTGCGCAGCAGGCTCGCGCACTCCTGCGCATCGGTGAAGTAACTCACGGCATCGGCAAAGGTAAGGCTTGGCATCAGGCCATCGAGAATTCCTGGATAGGCGCCAGCGATGAGCAGCTGTTGCATCGCACCGCCAGAACCGCCATTGCCGATCGTATAACGCGGCTCACCGTAGGACTCGATGAAATACTCTTTTACCATCATCGCAGTTTCTGCCGAGAGCACATCGTTACATCCGCCCTGGGCATTCACGTTCAAAGTAGACGACGCCACCGCATAACCCTTACTCAACATGTCCCGCCTTAGCACGCCTCCTGTCGAATTGCCCTGAAAGTATCCTGCCTCGCATCCACCCCCGAAGGTGTAGACTAGTCGTCCGTTCCATTGCGGCGAGGGAGCAAGCGCGCTAGGCGCAGCAGAAGATGGATCATGCAAGATGGCGATCTGATAGATGGCGCGATTAATAGTGCCGGTTTCGATGCGCACTATAAAAGGGACTTCGACTTCTTCAATCGTGTTAGTGAAGGCCATGTCCTGAGGTCGAAGAAGCAGCTCTGCTAGGGGCTTGAACCCGGCATCGGTGTCTGTCGATTGATACACATAGTCGACGCGCGTTACTAGGGAGCAGTCGCTATCGATTGCCCTATCGTCTATATATTTGCCGTTGCCGATAGCGAATCGGCGCTTCTGCCCATCTCTGTCCACCGCAAGATCAGCCAGGCAGAAGTAAGGACTCTGTTGCTCGCCCGAAAATATTGGGCCGCTGCGGGGATAGTTCACCACCTCCAGTTCGGCCGAGCGCTCTCCAGAAAGAACAGAGATAGTGGTATTTCCCTGAGGGAGGCCTTCTACGAGGGCTTGATAGCGGTTTATCTGGGCAGATTCTTCCAGAGCCGCTAGTGAGGCTGTTATCGCCTTTCCATCGACCTGCAGCTGCAGCTGACTCGCCATCGAACTACTGTTAATCTCCACGAGAATATCGCCGCCGCTTATTAGATGAGATTGGTTGGACACCGGCCTGATACTGAGAACCTGAGTCACTGCTGGAACATTGTTATCAGGCGAGCAGGCGGCGAGAATAGCTAAGGAGGCGGCAACTGTCATACGTAAAATGGCTGTTGAGCGGGTGTGGAAATTAAGCATTTGATGACCTCGATTTGGTGTTAGTCTTGTTGTGTAGTTTTGTATCTATTAACTAGGGACAGGCTGCCGCAATAGCCCCGCCCTCTTGATGATTTGAACTGTACAATTGTGCAAATATGAATAACAAATCGGCACCGCAAACCGGCATAGAAGCTGATATCTCCGAGTGGCTGGAGGCGCTGGAGAATATCCGTGATTGCTATGGTGACGGCGGTGTTAAGACGCTATTAGACGATTTGAATGAATGGAGTCGCAATCGGAATATTCCGCTTTCCGAAGACCAATTCAATTCCCCCTATCTCAATACCATTGAGGTCTCCACTGAGCCTGACTATCCCGGTGACATCGATCTCGAGAAGTCCATCGAGAATATACTGCGCTGGAATGCCATGGCCATGGTACTGCAAGGACAGGATTCGGGCGCTGGCGTAGGCGGTCATATAGCGACCTACGCCTCGGCTGCGACCATGATGGAGGTTGGCTTCAACCATATCTTCCGCAAGCGCTCGGCGAACTACGGTGGCGACTTGATCATTCCCCAGCCGCATACCTCACCTGGTGTGTACGCTCGCTCCTGGCTCGAGGGCAGGCTGGACACTGCGCAACTCGAAAACTATCGACGCGAATTACAGCCTCATACGGGGCTCACCTCCTACCCTCACCCCCGCTCCATGCCTGACTACTGGCAGGTGGCGAATGCCTCGATGGGGCTCTCCACCCCTACGGCTATCTATCAGGCGCGCTTTGCCAAGTATCTGGAGAACAGAGGATTAAAAGCCAAGAAGGGTGGCAAGGTCTGGTGCTTCATAGGAGATGGCGAAACCGATGAGCCGGAAGTCCTGGGCAGCATAAACATCGCCGCCAGGGAGAAGCTGGACAACCTCGTTCTGGTGGTAAATTGCAATCTGCAGAGACTGGATGGACCGGTGCGCGGTAACGGGAAGATAATTCAGGAGCTAGAGGCATCGTTTAAAGGATCGGGCTGGAATGTCATCAAGGTGATCTGGGGTTCGGGCTGGGACAGACTGCTCGATGAGGATAACGATGGCAACCTGCGCAAGCGCATGGAGGAATGCGTAGATGGCGACTACCAACGTTACTCGATTCTGCCTGGCGAACATCAGCGAGAACATTGGGTTGATGGCAATCCCCAGCTCGAGGCGATGATGAACTCGTTGAATGACGAGGAGGTGAAACAGATAAAGCGCGGCGGTCAGGATGTTAAGAAGATCTACGCCGCCTTCGACGCCGCCGCAAAATGTGGTGACAAGCCCACCGTGGTTCTGGTCAAGACAGTAAAGGGCGATGGCATCATCGGCGCCGAGGGCAGCAATACAGTCCATCAGAAGAAAAATCTCGACAGCGAGCAGCGCCTGCAGATAGCGAAGAGTTTTGGCATCCCACTCGATGAGGATGCGATACGCCGTGCCGAATTTTACAAGCCGGATGCCGATAGCGCTGAGATTGGGTACCTGAAGGCGCGACGGGAAGCCCTGGGCGGACCGATACCGGTTCGCGAAACTAAATGCGCCAAGCTCTCGCCTCCCCCATTAGAATCTTTTAAAACGCTCACCGATGGCTCCAGCACTAGAGTCCAGTCTACGACTATGGCATTGGTTCGAATTCTTTCGGTGCTGCTACGCGAGAAGTCACTGAACAAATACATCGTTCCCATCGTTCCCGATGAAGCCCGAACATTTGGCTTGGAGGCCTTGTTCAAGATTGCCGGTATTTTTTCCTTGCAGGGTCAACACTACACGCCGGTTGATGCAGATACTTTGCTCGCCTATCGCGAGGCGGAAGATGGGCAGATACTGCAGGAAGGCATTTGTGAAACCGGTGCGCTCGCCTCATTCCTCGCGGCCGGAACCGCCTACTCCATTCACGGCCTGCCGATGATTCCGTTTTACTTCTTCTATTCGATCTTCGGTTTTCAGCGCGTGGGCGACATGATCTGGACCTGTGGCGATATGTTGTGCCGCGGCTTTCTTATTGGCGGGACCGCTGGTAGAACGACCTTAAATGGCGAAGGCATTCAACATCAAGATGGTCATTCCCAAATTCTTGCGAATACCTACCCTAACCTGAAGAGTTATGACCCTGCCTTCGCCTATGAGTTGGTAATAATAGTCCGAGAAGGCATTCGTCGCATGTACGAGCAGCAGGAAAATATCTTCTACTACCTGACCGCCTACAATGAAAACTACCTGATGCCTGCCATGCCGAAGACGAAAGATATCGCGCAGAAGATCGTAGCCGGAGGCTATCTGCTGAGTAGCACGAAGAAAACAAGTGAGAGCGAAATTCACCTTCTGGGTAGCGGCTCGATAATGCAACAGGTTCTGAACGCGAGAGACCTGCTAGAAGAAAAAGGCTTTGCCGTTTCGGTATGGAGTATCACCAGCTACAACGAACTACTGCGAGACGCAGAGCAATGCGAGCGCGAAAACCGGCTGCACCCTTTCGCGAAAGCCGTGACTCCCTATATAGAAAAACTCTTTAAGACCACTGGCGGAAGCTACGTTGCCGCAAGCGATTATATGAAGATCTTCGCCAACAGCATCGCCCCCTGGATGCCTGGACAATTTACGGCACTGGGTACAGATGGCTACGGATTGAGCGAGTCACGGGCCGACCTGCGCGAGTATTTCGAGATTAGCCCTGATTATATTTGTCATGCGGCATTGGTGGGTTTGTACAAGCTCGGCGAGCTAGACGCGGCACAGCTGAAGATCCACATGAAAGATCTGAAGATCGATCCAGACAAGACGAATCCGATGCATCACTAGCGGCGGGTTTCGTCTTCAGATACCGGAAGCGTGCTAGGGTTCTACCAACTCAATTCTTACACCATCGGGGCCTTCGGCGAAGGCGATACGAATGGTACGAAACTCCCGCGGGTCCATCGAGAAAGCCACACCGTTTGCCTTCAGTTCGGCCTCGGTTGCGGTGAGGTCGGCAAACTTCCAGCCTAGATGGTCAAAACTTCGACCCTGTGTGGGGGCGAGTTCTTCCCTCGCCTGCCTCACCAGCAACAAGATGTCACCGTAGTTGAGTGCGGGTACGGCGTCCTTCCACTGCTCCCTCTCCCCGCCAAAATTTTCTCCATACCAGTCGAGCGTGCCTGCGGGGTCTGGCGATAAAAGATGTAAGTGATGCATGCCACGTAGTTCCGGGTCGTCGATGATTTCGATCTTGGTGCCCCAGGGATCCTCAACGAAGCCGATCTGCATACCGCTGAATTCCCTTAACTCGCCTAGCTGTCTGCCGCCGTCGGCAACCACATTGGCAACTACCTCGGCCACATTAGTCATCGAGAATCCGAAATGGTCCACAGCAGAACCGACCGAGCCTTCGCCGGGGTCGCGCTCGAAGAAGATCACCGCGATGTCGCCGTACATAACTCTGTCGATGGGATAGCTGGTGTCGGTTGAGCGCAGAAAACGAGCCGCTTCTCCGCCAAAATGCTTAACGTACCAGTTGACCGCTTCTTGGGAACTGGTGGCTGCTAAATGAATATGATCGTAGGGTGCGGCGAACGTCTTTGTAGACGCGCAAAGGAATAATACTGTGAGTAAGAGCAATTTTTTCATGAGCTGCCTCGTTATAGTTTTCTCTATTCTTCTTTTTGCTGGCAGCGATTCGGTGCACACTAGTGCGTCATAGAATAAACCAAATAGTTTATACCTAATCGGTAGGCAGCATTTGCATAACGGGTTGGGTAGGATGGATGATAGGTGTGTTCCCAGCCATCTCCCATATCGGAATTCCAGTTAATCAGAACCATGACGCGACCCTCGTCGTCGAGAATCGCGTGGTTCGTCGCATAGTTGATTCCCTGTTCACCCATTTCATCGTTTCGATACAACGCCGGTATCATCTGCGGGCCGTCAATATCGTAGTAGACATGAAATATTTCATGATCGGCCTTTAGCTCTACGACCTCACGGTCTGGAAAAACCAGACTGAAGGCGGCATAGAAATTATCCCATTGCCGCTGGCCCCAGAAATCGTCGATAAGCAGGAAGCCACCGCGCAACAGGTACTCGCGCATGTTCTCCACTTCGTTGGGGGTTAGGGAAAGACCTCCACCCTGACCTACTTCCAGCATGTAGAGGAAGGGGTAGTCGAAAATTTTCTCGTCGTCGAAGCGCAGCACGATGGGTTCACTCATCACACGTATATTGGTTAGGCGAGATACGCCACGCAAGAAGTTGATATCGGCATCGGGGAAATCGATTGACCAGGGGCCATAGCCGAAGCCACCCCCGTAATAGGTGTCGAACTGCACGCGCACGAAGTTAAATTCACCCGCATCGTCGTAGACTAATTCCGTAAGATCGTCTTCCGCCGCGAATGCCGCCATAGACAAGCTGCCAAGCAGCAAGGCGATCGTTGTGATTAGTGTATGAGGTTTAGCAAACAACGGCATAGCTTAAGGTATTTCTGCAGGCTGCGTTAGTGGGCTTGAAGGAAGGCTTAGTGTGTCTGGATTCCCGCAAATATTCAAGCACCGCCAGCTATTGCGCTAGTGATGCGCAGTAGTCTTCGGAACTTATTGCGGGTGTGAACCAGATGAAGTCATAGGCCTGCAATTCGCCGAATTGCTGCAGGTAGTCCGCCGGCTCATCGCGGGAAGCATCTACCTCCAAAAAGGCGAGAGAAAGGATCTGCCCGTCTTGCAAGCCTGCCTGTGCGTGCAGCAGATAGTTCGGCACGCCCAAGTCACGACGAATATGATAATTACCGGCGATGAGTATTTGCGCCTGCCCGCCCGAGTTAGCACTCAGGCTTGCCGCCATCGCAAAATCTCTAGCCTGCTGCACTCGCACCATGGCCGGAAACTGCGATTCGGGCAGCATGCCACAGTGACTCTCGTCGATGTCCTTGGTTAGTGCAGCCATGGCCGCTTCGCCTAACACATCTGCAATCTCGGCAGCTGTCGGCTCTCCATAGACTCGCATCATCTCTTCATTGCTAATATTTGCAGCATAAATGTTCACGCTCGCGTCCATAGCACTGCGCACTAGAGGGCCATAGTAATCCCAATCCCAACCGTCGTTATCCCACTGCAGATATTCGTTGATCGCCTCCAGGCTGCCTAGCTGCTGCGAGCCAAGGTTCTCCAGGAGCGGCTGTTGCTCGCTGCTCATCATCTCGAAGGAAACGCTGGATACTCTACCTGTCTGCAACATATAATCCAGCATTTGCAGCTGCAGCGCATGATGATCTGGGTTGTCGTGCTTCTCTCCTAAAAGAAGATAATTGACCCCTTCTACACTAGCGAACAATTCACTAGGCTCCACGAACCGATCGCGTCGACTGTCCCAGATCGTACCTACTAGGGGGTGATCCACATAGAGTTGTGACTGCCATTGCTGCCCCTGGTTCAGTTGCGCCGATACGCAGCCTGAGCAGAGCAACAAGACTATAGAGAGCGTAGATTTAATTCGTTCCACCCATCTGCATCCATTGTTGATAAATGTCGTCGGTCCAGAAACTTTGAAAATAGGCGATCGCTGCCAGTTTCTCAGCGTCGTCTAACACATCGATGAAGGCGGGCATCTTGCCACCCAGGGATTCACCTCCATAGTTAACTACCTGCAGCAGAATCTCTTGGGGGTGATGCCAGGCATGGGCCGAGCCGTTCAATGGCGGAGGCGGGAAGGAACCGTCATCGAGGCGCGCGCGCCAATCTTCGACAGTCCCCTGAGCCTGCGCCCCGTGACACACGGCGCAGTTCTGCGTGAAGACCTCACTACCCAGGGCTTGCTGCTCATCCGAGTACCATCGAGACACTACTGAGGCCGAGGCCGAGTTTGCTGCCTGAGTCATGGAGGCACTTGAATCTGAAACCGACGCTTGCTCGCTGCAAGCTATCAGGGCTAGGGCAAAGAGTCCGGTAAATAGTATTCTGCTAAGACTAATCATCATGGTTATCTGCAGTCTTCTTTGGGTAGTCGAAATAAACAAGCTCGGCACTGGCAAACTCAATTTCCGACCACGCGTCGATAGGCAGGCTAAGCTCGACCAGGCCACAGGTTGGAATATTATCGATATCACTGCCGGCCATTTCGTTTACAAAGTCGGTAATCGCGGGGTTGTGACCCACCAACATAGCCCCATTGCAGTCGTCGTCTAACAAGCTTGCCGCCTTGAGAAACATCGGAGAACCCGCGAAATACAATTCTGGGTTACTCCCCACTTTGTCACTCACAACGCCGAGTTGCTGCGCCCACATCTTCGCTGTGGTTTTTGTGCGAACTGCCGGGCTACAGATAATGCAATCGACACTGCCTCCCCTGGCCTTGAATCGCTCGACCATCGTTGGTACGTCGCCTATGCCACGCTGGGCCAATGGCCGCTCAAAATCTTTCAGGTCTGGATTGTCCCAGCTGGATTTAGCGTGACGAAGCAGATAGAGGGTTTTCATCTATAGATTCTGATGTGTAAATCTAGGTCCATGAAGAACGGCTAGGAACTGCAAGAACCAGCGTAATAGAGCCTTATACCCCATATAGACTGCCAACTCCAGAAATGTCGAACCGACTTTTCCCCAGCTATATAAGTCACCAAATAGCAATTTGCGGGGCCTGTCTGTAGAATACGGCGCCTTCACAACTCGGGGATTTAAAAATGAGAATTCTACTAGTCATCGGTCTTAGCTGTCTGATGTCGGTGTTCAGCCTGAGCGCCCACTCGCAAGAAGAGTCGGGACTTGCAACACAGGTGGAGTTTGGTGCCATCTTCACTTCCGGTAACACGGAAAATGAGAACATCAAATACAAGATAGTTTTGGATTGGGTGCAACAGAACTGGGACTATAAATTTACCAGTGACGGCTTTCGCTCTTCCCAGGACGGCATATCCAATGCACAGCGGCTCTACCATAGCGCCAGCGCCAACTACACAAACAACGAAGTGAGTTATGCGCAGGGTCGCGTAGCCTATGAGAACGACAAATTTAGTGGTTTCGACAACCAGTCGGACGTCACCTTCAGTTATGGTCGAAATATACTGCAGAACAGAGACAATATGTCTTTAGCGCTAACCGCCGGTGTGGGTGCACGTAGATCGGTAATCGCGGGCGACGCCGACACGGAAGGGCTGGCACGTTTTGCTGCCAACTATCTATGGAATCTTTCCGAGTCTGCCGATTTTATTCAGGACTTCAGCGTGGACGCAGGCAGTAATAGCAGCATCTACCGAACCGAGACAGGGGTTCAAACAGATATCCTCGAGAATCTGTCATTAAAATTCACTGTTAAGGTTAAGCACCAGACTGAGGTGCCTGTAGATAGAGAGAAGACGGATACTGAAACCGCTATCACTCTAGTGCTAAACTTTTAGGGGATTGCTGACTCTGCTATAGCTCAGTCCCGGGGCTCACTGTGAGGCTCGGGACTAGCTGTAGAACTTACTCTCTAGAGCCGGACAAACACCTTGTACTTTTATCGTACTTTCGAGGTTACCTATGACTCTTGTTGTAAGGCTTTACTGGTTCATAGCTCTACTCTTACTGCCTGCCAGTTTAGGATACCTTCTCTACAAGAGTGGCGGATCCCTCGCTCCGGATGCGCTTATCGAAGCGCCTATCACCCTTTTCTTCTTTGTTTTCTTTCTGGCATGGACCGCGATAGGCGGCTACGAACTTTTCTTCGGGACTAGCAATCTGCGACGCAACTATCCTGTGCTTGCGAATCTTCGCTATGCACTCGAATTCATCCGGCCAGAAATTCAGCAGTACTTTATCGCCAACAACACCGAAGAGAAGCCTTTCTCGCGAGAACGCAGAAACTTAATCTACCGCCGCGCCAAGGCCGCTAACGACACACTGGCCTTCGGAACCGAGCAAGACATTCTCGCGGAGGGTTACCGAAGTCTCTACCACTCCCTGGCCGTGAAAAGTGTGGCAGAAGAAAATATCAGGATCGACTTTGGCGGCAAGGACTGTCAGAAACCCTACAATGCTTCACGCCTCAATATATCTGCCCTGAGTTTCGGTGCTCTAAGCTCTAATGCCATCGCCGCCCTCAATAAGGGCGCAGCCATGGGTAATTTCGCGCACAACACCGGCGAAGGCGGCATGAGCGAGTATCATCTCGCCCATGGCGGCGACATCATCTGGCAGATTGGTACCGGGTATTTTGGCTGCCGAAATCCTGATGGCTCATTCAACGACGATGCCTTCGCAGAGCGGGCAAATCTTGATGTGGTCAAGATGATCGAGATAAAGCTCTCGCAGGGCGCGAAACCCTCCCATGGTGGCGTACTTCCCGGCGCCAAAGTGACGGAAGAGATTGCCAGAATTCGTCTGGTCGAGGTTGGCAAGACGGTGAACTCGCCGGCCATGCATCCGGAGTTCGATACGCCCAAGGGGCTACTTTTTTTCGTTGCCCGCCTGAGAACGCTGAGTGGCGGCAAGCCCGTTGGCTTTAAGCTATGTCTGGGCAGAAAGGTCGAGTTCATGGCCATCATCAAGGCGATGCTAGAGACGAAAATTCTACCCGACTTCATTACCATCGATGGTTCTGAGGGTGGCACGGGCGCAGCGCCAGTAGAGTTTTCAAACCGGCTGGGCACACCCTGCATTGAGGCCACCTATTACATCAATCAGGTGCTTGTGGGTGCCGGACTTAGAGATCAGATTCGCTTGATAAGTGCCGGCCAGACAGCGAGTGGCTTTGACATGCTGGAGAAAATTGCACTCGGGGCAGACACCGTGAATGCGGCGCGGTCGATGATGATCGCTCTGGGCTGTGTTCAGGCAAAGGCCTGTAATACCAACGAATGCCCAACGGGCATCGCCACGCAGAACCCTGCGCGGGCAAGGGCGATAGATTTAAAGGAGAAATCCGAACGCGTTAAGAACTTTCAGAGAACCACAGTGCATGCCTTTATAGAACTCTGCGGTGCGATGGGATTTAGCAACCCAAGCGACCTGTCACCCTCGGACATCATCAGCCGTTTCGAGGGTAGAGCGACAAACTTCGACCAAATGTTCGAGCCCCTGATCGAAAACCAGCTACACAGCGACAACATACCTAACTCCTACCGAGACGACTGGCACAAAGCGTCAGCTGAGTATTTTTAGGCTGCTGCGCTGCGACCAGAGAACTAGCACCCTATCTATCAGCCTATCTATCACCCTATCTATCAGCCTATCCAGCCCTCTACAGGAACGACATGTAGAAGCAGCACGGTTGTGCTGCCCTAGCCACGGGTCGAGATTGGACGCTATACTGCCAAGCGTTCTGTACGAACCTGATTCGTACGCAATCTTTAAAAAACGCAAATAAGGTCGGAAAATGATTTCACGTTTGTTGCTTAGTATAGCGATCACACTGACGCCCTACACTGCCCAAGCTGACCAGAGTGATGATCGTCTGGGCGGGCTATTTGCTATCCTGCAAGAGACTAATGACGTTCGTACCATTCGGGTGACTGAAAGTCAGATCTGGGAAATCTGGTTGCAACATGCCAATGCCGATGTGCAGCAACTTATGTTAGTCGGCACACAGAGGATGAACACGCAGCGCTTTCCAGAGGCGATGGTCGTGTTTACTCGTTTAACGGAAAGTTTTCCCGACTATGCCGAAGGCTGGAATAAGAGAGCGACCTTGCACTATGTTCTCGGCAACCTCGATGCGTCGATAGCGGATATTGAGAAGACGCTTGCGCTGGAGCCAAGGCATTTCGGCGCCCTGTCCGGTCTAGGCATGGTCTATATCCAGCGTAAAGAATTGAGCAAGGCCAAGCAGGCATTCGAAGACTTGTTAGCGGTGCATCCCAACAGCCCGAATGCAAAACAGAATCTGGAGTTGGTAATAGAGCAACTCCGATTCAGTGTTATCTAGAACTAATTTTCGAGCATAAAAAAAGGGCCGCCAGGCGACCCTTTTATCGATCGAGTACTACTTACTGACGTGTAGCGGTAACAGCCATTGCGCCGAAGTCACTACCGAATTCGCCAGTCATAGTATCGCCTTCAACACTGCCTGTGAAATCCAGAACGAGCTCCTGACCCTGAACAGAAATCTCAGCAGTAAATGCCGCTGTGTTGTCAGCATAAACGATGCCAGATAGAGGCGCGTTCAATACATCTGATGCCATCTCACCGCTTCCGTCTGCGTTCAGTGTAAGAGTTACAGGAAGCTCACCCAATGGAGAGACGATCTGAGCACTCCACATACCTGCCGCAGGAGGAGGGCCACCGGCCGCACATCCAACTAATACTGAAAGAGATAAAACCAGCAATCCGCTTAATATTTTTTTCATGTTTATTCCACCTAGTTAAAAAATGTCACTTTTAAAATTTGTTTTGCACGGAAGCCTGGAGTTACCGTCCGATGCTACTCGCCGCAGCACTTGCCCCCCCGTCTCTTCAAGCAATAATCGCTTAGAAAACCCACCGATTGCGAAACGGTGGATCTATTGTCCGGTTAATACGCGCTTAGTCAACCGAAAAACCCGAGTTATTGACAAAACGAGCTAAGGCGAGCAATTTCAATGGGTTAAGAGATTATCTCCTAGGGGACAATCCAGGCTGATTGCCAGCTCAAGCCACTGCGCGAGAACCCAAGTGCGGAGGTGATCTCACGCTCGATTCCGGGCATGTGAGCGGCTCCGTAGAATATGCTGACCTGCTCGAGACTTGGGTTCTGTAGGACTTCGTCCAATACTCGCAGCGCCGCTTTGTTGCGATCCCCCAATATCGTGAGTTGCTGCTCCAATTCTGCACCCACTATCACCCCTCCACTTCGACCAAGCTCGGCGGCGAACAGGTACTTGAAAGCGTTGTTCTGGTTCTGTGATTTCAACGCTCTTAGCAGCGAGAGCATACTGAGCGATGACGTAGACTCTTCGGATACCACGCTTTGCTCAGCCATCTGCGCCATCGCCAGGCTTAGAAACATACTCAGGAAATTTTCATCCTTGCTCGCCATCAACGCCTCTAATTGCGAAGGCGTCAGGTCGGCGTGGAGAAAATTCGATGGTGAGTAATCGATCTCGTTGAGCTGGAATCCGACATTCAGGAACCTGGCAAGGCTCTGCTGCATGTAACCAATTAAAGATGTGCTACCTGTTGCACCTTGCACCGGAATCTGATTCGCCTCGGCAACCAACTCATAGAGAACCACGTCTTGAGTCGTGAAATATTCATTCAGTGCGGCGTAGTATTCTTCTTCGCCCAGATGTACCGCCGCCACCAGATTCAGCTTCACTCCGGCATCATTCTCAAAGCTAACGATGGCAGTCTGCAGCTCGCCCTGCCATTGGGATGTGCCCTCGATGAAACGTACGTATTGCGTTTCCTCCTGAGCATCCGCCGAATAGCCTGAAGAGCTTAGCAGTAGAAGCGTAATACCCAAAAGGTTCAGAAATGAATAACTTCGTAGGGTTCTTATATACCTATCATTTTTCATATGTTCACCAGGCGAGCTCGAGTATTTCCAGAACATCTTCGGCGCCGTCAATCTTTCGCGGATTCTTCGCAACGACCGGATGCTTTGCTGCTCTCTCTGCAATTACCGGCAACTGTGCTCTGTCAATGTTCGCATCGCGTAGAGAGGTGGGCAAACCGAGGCTCGCCACCAGCGCTTTCACAGACGCGGCGGCACTGCTGTGTGTATTTCCCAGCGCAGCAATGATCGCCTCTTGCCGCGTCATTTGCTCACTGGCATTAAAGGCAAGCACCGCTGGCAACATTATGCAGGAGGTAATGCCATGAGGCACAGCACACAGGCTGCCGAGAATATAACCTATGCCGTGACTCGCTCCATGGGACACCGAACCGAGACCACAGCATGCCAGCCAGACTGCCTGTTGATTCAGGCTGCGGGCGGATACGTCCTGTGGAGCTCGTTTGCAATCAGGCAGGGAGGCGGCAAACAGCCGCATGGCGTGGAGAAAATGCCCATCGAGGAAAGGGTGAGAGTCGGCGGAACAGTATCCCTCTATGGCGTGATCGAGAGAGCGAATGGCGGTGGAAAGCCAGAGCCATTGGGGCGTGTGTAGACTTAAACTTGGATCATAGATGATCGTCTGCGGACAGATATTGATGCCGCGGTAGCCTTCCTTCGCGGAAATCTCCGTGTTCAAGACGCCGCCGTTATTACTGAACTCGGCACCGGATAGGGTAGTCGGAACGGCGATCTGGCGAATCTTTGGATCGCTACTAAAGAGGTTGAAATCGCCATACTTCGAACCCCGAGTTCCATCGCCAAACTGCGCGTACTCGATAAGCTGCGCCTCGGTCTCGACATTCTGATCCATAGCCAGCTGCACGACCTTGCAGGCATCGATGATAGAACCTCCGCCTAAAGAGACCAGCAGATCCGCATCCACCGCACGTGCCGCCTGCAATGTCCGCATCACATCTGAGCGTGGCGTGTGCGCGCCGATGTCATGAAAAAGGCCCGCGCAGCTAGCCCCCAGAGCAGCCTGTAACTCGGCGAATTCGTCAGTTGCTTGTGCCAGACTGTTTGAGGCGACTAGCAGCACCCGCTGCGCCGCCGCCCTCTCAATGAGGGCGGGTAGCGTGCTTGCGACTTCGACTCCAGCGAACACCGTATCGAGAGCGCTGTAATTGAATTCTATGCCGGAGGATATCGTTTCTGTCATTGAGGGGTTCTGCCCTGTTTTCTCGCCTAAATGCAGGCTATGACTATACCCCAATTGCGCGACAAGCTCCTCGCTCGGGGCCGGCAATTTCGTGTTCTCACCCTCTAGCGCTGCTATACTCTAACCAATAAGACATTTAAAAAATCTCAAGAAAATTCCCCGGGGGGATTGGCTATGGCTACTTTTAAGGTGAATGGTGTAGAACAGAATCTCGATATCGAGCCGGAGATGCCCTTACTTTGGGCGCTTCGCGACGAGCTCGGCATGACCGGCACGAAATTCGGCTGTGGTATTGCCTCCTGTGGTGCCTGCACGGTACACGTAAACGGCAACGCAGTAAGAAGCTGCGTGACACCGGTGAGTGCGGTTGAAGGAGCGCAAATCACTACAATTGAGGGCCTCGCCTCTGTAGCGGCTGGTGCAAACCCTTCTGCACCCGACCTCAGCGCCGTGCAACAGGCTTGGATAGATCACCAGGTACCACAGTGTGGCTATTGCCAGTCGGGCATGATCATGGCCGTGTCCTCCTTGCTCGCGTCGAACCCAAATCCTAGCGATGCGGATATCGATAGCAGCATCACCAATGTTTGTCGCTGCGGCTCCTATCCCAGGGTTCGCAAGGCAATTCGCTCATTAGCGATAGCGTAAGGGAGACTACTGATGAAAATTAACAGAAGACGTTTCCTACTAAGTTCAGCCGTAGTCGGCGGTGGCGTACTGATTGGCTACTCGGCGTTGAAACCAAGCAATCATCGCAGAGCGAATGCCGAGCTGGCCACAGGGGGCGAACACTATGTCACTTCCTTCATCAAGATTGAGCCCAATAACGCAATCACGGTTTATGTGCCTCACTCAGAGATGGGTCAGGGCGTTCACACCTCATTGCCGATGATGGCAGCGGATGAGCTAGATGCCGCATGGGAAGACATCATCGTCGAACAGGCACCGGCTATCGATCTCTTTGCCAACGGCGACCTGGTCAAAGGCTTTGCAGGAGAATTTGGTTTACCGGGCTTTCTAACAGGCATCGTCAATGCGAGCGCGGTTAGCATTGCCGAGCTGATGAATCTACAAACTACCGGCGGCAGCTCGTCGGTTCGCTTTACCGGTGAAACTGCCATGCGTACAGCAGGCGCTGCAGCCCGACAGATGCTTATCGAATGTGCAGCGAATCGCTGGAGCGTCGCGCGCGATGACTGCAGCACCGAGCTTGGCCATGTTCAACACAATGCCAGCGGCCGCTCATTAAGCTATGGCGAACTCGCCGCCGATGCGGCACTGCTTGAGCCACCCGAGAATGTGACCCTAAAGGATCCCTCCCAGTTCACTATCATGGGCAAGGCGATATCCCGGGTTGATATTCCCGCGAAGGTTGATGGCACAGCAAACTACGGCATCGATGCCCACAGCGAAGATATGCTGTATGCAGCGATTCGTCTGGCACCGGTTTTCGGTACCAAACTGGTTTCGGTCGATGCCGGTGATGTGCTGAGTCGCCGCGGCGTCAAACGCATCATCGAGTTAGAAGATTCGGTCGCGGTTGTAGCCGATAGCTACTGGCGTGCCAAGGAAGCACTGAAGGGGGTGAAGTCCCAGTTTGAATCCTCTGATGCAGACACCACGTCCAGCGCCGATCTCTTTGCAGGCTTCGAGAGAAGTCTTGCCGAGGACAAGAATAGTAAAGTTTTGGAAATCGGCGATGCCGAGGACGCAATGGATTCTGCAAGCGACGTGATCGAAGGAAACTATACCGTTCCCTATCTCGCGCACGCGGCGATGGAACCGATGAACTGCACAGTGCATCTACATGATGGCATAGTAGAGGTCTGGACCAGTACGCAGGACGCTCTGGGCATTAAGGGCCGTGTCGCCAAGATCGCCGGCGTGGCCGAAGATGACGCTATCTTCCACCACTGCTATCTCGGTGGCGGCTTTGGCAGAAGACTGCCTTTTAACTGGAACGTCATCGACCACGCGACACTTATCGCCAAGGAATTCGATGTTCCGGTGAAGACTGTTATGAGTCGCGAAGACGATATGCAGCAGGATTACTATCGCCCTGCCGTTGCCAGTAATTTTAAGGCCGCCTTCGATGCGAATGGCGTGGTACAGGCTTGGCACAATCGCTTCACGGGCCCTATTCAAACACCGGGTGCGTCTCACATTCCTTACGCGATTCCGAATAAATCGATTCGCGTTGTCGATGGCGACACCCATGTGCCGATAGCCGCATGGCGAAGCGTCGATCACTCGCAACAGACTTTCTTCACCGAGTCCTTTGTCGACGAGATCGCGCACCGCTCTGGCAAGAATCCCTATCAGTTCCGCATGGAAATGCTTGCCGACCATCCACGTCATCGCAAGGTTCTCGAAGTGGCTGCCGAGGCAGCAGGCTATGGCGAGAATCTACCGGAGGGTCATGCCCTGGGTATCGCGGTACAGGAAAGTTTCGGCAGCATAGTTGCCGAAGTTGCCGAGGTGTCTCTCGATACGAACAATCGACCGGTGATACACAAGGTCACTTGCGCGATCGATTGTGGCTGGGCGGTAAATCCAGACACCGTCGAGGCGCAGGTTGAGAGTGGCATCATCTATGGTCTGACCGCCGCGCTGTATGGCGAGATCACCATCGAGAATGGACGCGTCGCGCAGAACAACTTCCCTGACTACGAGATGGTTCGCATGGCCGATGCGCCAGAGATCGATGTGCATATCGTAGAATCGGGAGAGAAACTAGGCGGCCTGGGCGAACCTTCCACGCCACCGATTGCCGCAGCGGTCAGTAACGGACTCTATATCCTGACGGGCCAGAGAGTCAGAGAGTTACCGCTTAAGAATCACGACTTCTCGCGCTCGACTCCGATCGCGCAGGTTTAGATTCAAGCAAGGAAAACGGGCGCAGCGGTGCGCCTTTTTTTTGCCTCGGATTTCATGATTTCCAAGACAGTATTCTGGCTGAGAGTTTTATGACTGAAATTTTGACGCAACAACTCATTCTGGACGGTCAAACTAGTCCAAATGCTCATTGCGCCTAAATATGCTCGGTGTCAGCGTGACCCTCAAGAATAAGCTCTAAGACCAGCCGTTCATTCAACATGAAGCTACGGTTAGTCCCCTGGCGAGACGTTGGTCTGCTCCCAGAATTACTGATTGCCCCAAAGACGGGCAATTGCACCACTTGTTGCTTCCTCTTGGGAACCCGCAGCCGGCTATTGGCAAAGGCGGGCTACGTGGCAACCGTATTATTAGCTGCCGCCAGCCGTGCTACACTTGGCTCTACTAGTTAGAGGTAAGACATGAGCGTATTAGTTCTCGGGTTAATCCTGTTTATGGCTCCCCATTTGCTGAGGGAGTTTGGGCTGCGGCAGGGCTTAAAGGATGCACTTCCCTCCGAGGGTGCCTACATGGGCCTATATAGCCTGATTTCCCTCGCCGGGCTCGGGCTGATCATCTGGGGCAAAGCAATCTCCCCCTTTCAGATGATCTGGCAACCTATCTATGAATGGCGATCGCTTAGCCTGATGCTTATGATTCCGGCATTGATCTGCGTTGTGGCAGGCAATGTGCCGCTATCTTATCTACGCAAATTATTGCGCAATCCAATGCTACTAGGCATTCTGCTATGGAGCCTTTCCCATCTGTGGGCAAACGGAGACCTGGCGTCGATGCTGCTATTCGGTAGTTTCGCCCTCTGGTCTGCGATCAAGCTATTCAGCATGCGCGGCGTTGTCGATGTCGACTCGAAATCTCCTTCCTTCGTGTGGGACATTATCTCCATCCTGGCCGGTCTGGTTTTGTATACTGTCATCGGTCTCTATCACGGCGAACTATTTGGAGTTGGAATTGGCCTTGCTTAAGAATATTTTGATTAGATTCAGCGCATTCTTCGTGCTGGCTCTGTTAGTTACCGGTGCAAACGCGCAGGAAGATTTATCGGCCCATTGGGACGGAAAATGGATTGTCGCTGGCACGCTGTTCAGCATCGCCGTCGAAGTTGAGAACGAAGAACTCAAACTGACTCAGGTCGAATCACTAGGCTTTGAGTGGAGCAACGAGAACGGAAAAATCGAAGGCAATATAGTAACGGTCGAGATTGAATACGCTGGTGTGACCGGTACGATTCAGGCAGAACTGGTGAACCCTAGCACGGCGGTCGCATTCGCAGCCACCTGCCTGCCGGACTTCATGGTGGTGTGCCTGCTCTCCAAAGACCGACAGGCGGTCTTCAGAAAACTTGCTGATCAGGCAGAGAACTAGGCGTTAAATTTCCGCTACCGATTTCACAATCTTACCCACGATACCGTAGTCTACAGCCTCCTGAGCACTCATCCAGAAATCACGGTCGGTATCTTGTGCGACGCGCTCCAGAGGCTGGCCGGTCTCGTCCGCGATTAGCTGATTGATGCGGACTCGCATCTTCACGATCTCTTCAGCCTGAATCGCTATGTCGGTTGCATCTCCTCGTGAACCACCAGAGGGTTGGTGCACCAGGAAACGGGTATTAGGTAAGGAGAAGCGATTTTCTTTAGACGCTGCCAGATAGATAGTTGCTGCAGCGCTGGCAACCCAACCGGTACCTATAACCTTCACCTCAGGCTTGATGAACTTAATCATGTCATAGACAACATCGCCGGACTCAACGTGTCCGCCTGGCGAGCTTATGTAGATAGAAATAGGCTCGTCGCTGTCTGCCGCGAGTGCCAACAGTCGCTCGGTAACGGCTCTGGCGATCTTGTCGTTAATTTCACCAAAGATTGTTATGGCGCGCGACTTGAAAAGTTTCTCGTCCATGAACCCCGATTTTTCGGATGGCTTATCTTGCTTCTTATCTTCTTCGGGGGAATTCACTTCCATTTCAAACCTCGTTTCGGTATTGCTGATAATAGTAAAAGCAGTATTGGGGATAGATTCTAACAGGCTTGCTGGTTGCTGCGTATATAAGCGATGACTTTCCACAGATCATTGTCCCCCTCGGGGAAGTTCGAGCCGAACCCCACCATACGGGTACCTAGTACACCATTGGTAATCACGTCGAACATCTCCTGATCGCTGCGGGCATGGTTCCATTGGCAGTCGAATAGATAAGAGGCATCCAGTCCCTCTTCCGGTTCCATCGTATGACAGAAGCTCGCACAGGAGCCTTCGAATATAGCCTGGCCTCGGGCTAGATCATTCGGGCTTGCCATAAACTTCTCAACTAAGCTGAGTTCCGCCGGATCGATAGCAGAGCCTCTGTCGCTACAGGCAATCGTGGCTAGCAGCATGGCACAGTAAATCAATACGCGGATCACTCACACTTCCTCTAGTTCACAGGTAGACTGGCTGATTCTAACCGTGTCGCAGCAGCTGTCTGCCGTCACGCTCACACTTTTGATACACCAGTGTGGCAGATTAACAAAAAAACGAGAATCGGGAATCATAATTCACTCTGATTCCGCCGCAAGCGGCGAACACACCGAGCCTATGAGTTCGACGCGTGTTCGACTTCCGGCCCAAGAGGCTTAAATGTCGCGAGTAGCTGCGGCAATAGGGTGAGCGAACCCACCAGTGCCACCAGCATGGCGAGACTCGTTAGCAGGCCGAATACAATGGTCGGAATGAAATTGGAAAGCGCGAGAATCGAAAAGCCCGCCACGATCGTCATCGACGTGAAGTACATCGCACGACCAATACTGTTATGGCAGAAGTGCATCGTGTCCCGATAATTTCCGAAACGAGGAAACTCACGCTTGTAGCGATGCATATAGTGAATAGTATTGTCGACACCGATCCCCACCGAGATTGCCGCGATGGTAATGGTCATAATATCCAACGGAATGCTTAGCCAGCCCATTATGCCGAGCACGAAGCTAGCGGCGATGGCATTTGGGATAATACAGATCAAGGCAATCATGAATGATCTAAACAAGACCAGAAACATCACCATGATGGCCAGCATCACTACGCCCAGGGTTAGAATCTGCGACTGAAACAGACTCTGCAACACATTGTTGTACATAACCAGTATGCCAGTTAGCCGCACGTCTTCGTCTGCAAATCCAAATTCGGACTCGATACCAGCCTCGATGCGCTGCAGCAATTCATTGCGGTTTAAATTTTCAGCAGACTCGATTACACGCACATTGAACCGGAGCTGATTCTCGCTTACCGACACGAAGGGATTCAGTACCGTGCTTTTCAGTGTCTCTGGAATACGATTATAGAGCACCGCCCATAGCAAGCCATCTATGGGCTGATTGTCGTTAAGATTTTCGGCAAGTTCAATTACGGCTCCGAACGAAAGCACCTTGCCTGTCTGTGGGTCATTATCCAGGTATTGATGAATAGCCTTGACCTGCTCCATCTTGGGTGCGGTGAACCAATAAGCATCGTCGTTGCCACCGGTATCATCGCCGAAACCAAAGCCATCATCGAAGCCACCATCGAAAGCATCCTCAACCTCTGGCAGACTTACAATGACATCGAATGAGAGTGTGCCGCCCAACTTCTCATCGAACAGTGACATACCTTGGTAGATTTCAGTGCTCTCTCGAAAATAATCGATGAAGCTATTCTCTACGCGAATCTGGGACAGACCGATGCCACTAAGCAAGACTACGGCGAGATAGATATAGAGGACCTTGTTGCCCAGCTTCTCTGTGAGTGATGCCAATGCCGAAGTCAGGCCTAGTTTTACGTTTGCATTAAGCCTGGACTCGTCTTTGTTAAGAATGCTTAGGATGGCGGGGAACAGAGTGAACGCTACTATTAGCGCCGTTGCCACTCCCATCATCATCATCCAGCCGAAGGTGATGATCGGCAGTATGCCACTCACGATCAAAGAGCCGAAAGCAACCGCGGTGGTTAGTGCGGTGTAGAGACAGGGTCTAAACATGCTCAACACAGAGTGTCGCAAGAGTTTGTCATGATTTGTATAGTGCCGGGTCGCCCTTAATTCGCGGTAACGCACCGTCAGATGTACCGTGAGCGATATGGTGATAATCAGTAGCAGCGAAATAAAATTCGAGGACACGACCGTCACGCGCCAGTCCATAAGCCCCAACACACCAACCATGATGACGCCGGCTACCGCACAACAGGCTAATGGCAGGGCTACCCATCGCACCTTGCGGAAGATAAGCCCCAAGGCGAATATGATGAGAAGTACGACGGCGAAGCTAAAACTACTCAGGTCACCCTGTACGAAGGTAACCAGATCGTCTGCGATCATCGGCGCGCCGCCCAGATAGATCTGTGCGTCACCTCGATAACGTTCCAGCGTCTGACGGACCACGCTGATAATCTCGTGCTGCCGATCCGCCGCGAGCACGCTATGTACTGCGTAGTCTGCCTCCACTTGGGCCAGCTCGCTGGCCTCATCGGTCGAGAGCTGCTCTAGCCGCGCCTTGTTGCGCAGTTCGGTGCGTCGCCCTATCAGCTCACGTGCCCGCTCATCGATCTCGAAACCAACCAACATGCCGGCGGTCTGCCCGTCTGGACTAATGACTGCGTTTCTAAATACGGGGCTATTTACTAATTCTTCTCGTGCAGCGACAAGGTCGATATCTTGATTCGCCAGTGTTAGATAGTTTTCCGAGATGCCTGTAAGTGGCGTGTCCTCGAATATAGGCACATTGAGAATACTATCCACCGAGGCGACACGCTCTATACCCAGCAGCTCTTCGCGAAGCTCACCGAGCCTGTTCAGTTCGTCTCGACTGAAGAGATCTCCGGTGGGCGTATAGGCAACCGTTACTGACTCGCTCGCGCCATAGCGTTCATTCATCTCGCGAGAAAACTCGAGATCCGGATCGTCTTCCAAGAGCAGAGAGTCGGCGGAGGCATCCAGTCGAAAATTTTGTGCCTGCCAGCCAAAGAATCCAACCAGCAATAGCAGTACAGCGATTACGACATAGGGTTTGTGGAAAACGAGGGAGCTATAAATTCGGGTTAAAGAGGCAAACATAATACGTGGATTGACACCCTTGGGGTTTATCGTGAACTGGCCGCAACTATACTCGGTTCGGCTACTTTATGCGATTGCAGAAGCAGGCCCCGTGGGCCATGAAAATAGCAACACGAACGCCAAAGCGCTGCGCTGCTATCTCTAAAAGCCGCCCCTCTAGAGAGACGCTTGTTCCTGCTCCTGCCGTCTTGCGCCGCCCAGGATTCCGGGAAAGGCATAGTTCCCCTCATGGCAGGCATACTCATACATCACTTCGCCGGCTGGCTTGCGATTCATAGCAATCTCGCCAGTCCATGGCTGGGTATAGCTGAGTGGGTCTTCCAGAGTGAAAGCGTATTTTATCTTGTCATCGCCTTGCAGGCTAAAGCGTTCCGTAATCAACAACTCTTCCGAGCTGCCTCTAAACGATTGCTGCGGGTGAAAATCTCGAGTCTTTACGACCAGAGTGTCCCCCTCCCAGTAAGCCACCGAATCTCCCATCCATTTCTCAAAGTCTGTCGCGTGGTTGCTCTTGTCTAATGGAATGATTCGCGCATCGTGAACCATCTCTACAAGAATCATCACGTAGTCCTGGGTTTGCACAATCTGGTAGTTGCTGTTGTAGAGAATCGGTAACATCGGTGGACCGGACCCGGAGCCAAAGGTCAGCAGGCAGCGCTCTGCCAGAGGGCGCAGTTCCGGCGCATCGAAGGCCTCAACGCCGGGCCGGTCTCGCCAGATGGAGCGAAGGTCATTCCGTTGGCGCTCTCCGCTCAGATAGGGGATCTGCCCATTAGGTGGGTCTACGATAATCGAGGTGCGGTACTGACCATCTAGCTGAATCGCATCTGTACGCGGATCCCACCAAAAGCTGTTATAGCCAAGGTCTGCATTGCCGTCTGTGGGCGGTGCCCGTTCCGGGTCGGCTGGCGCAGAGGCAATGTTGTAGCGATCACGCCATCCTTGCTCTACATCGGCGGCCTCCTCCTCGGTGAGAAAGCCCTTCTCTCCCAGCTCTTGCGGGCGTACCAGCGGAGTCTGCGAGGAGTTTGACCAATACCCCTGAAGGTCCGGTTTGCCGTCTTGCATGCGCGGGATCCCCGGATCTTGGGCAGAAACGGACCCAACCGAGACATAGAGCAGCGCTATAAATAGAGAAGAAAAGCAGTAATTTTTCATTCGATGCACCCTTGCCTGAAAGCCCTGGAGTGTTCTGCTAGTATTTCGAGCATAACGCCAAAGACAGGTCGCTACAATAATACGCCAATCTGCTGGCCGACTAGCCGAAAACATACCCAGCGAGGGGTTTTAGCGGGCCACCCTGGCAAATTTATCAGTTACACTGTGTTGCATGGCGGAAATAGCGAGATATCTTATTGATTTATGGCGTATTCTGGGATTCGTATAGATCGATCATAGCTGCAACTTTCTGTGACATGGTGTCGCACCCCATGTGATTAAGCGCGATTTGTTGCTACTATTATACCCAGCTTGAGAGGCCAGCTAGTTGCCATTGAGCAATAAATTAGAGTTTGGAAAGCATTAATTCATAAGGAGCAATCATGCTACGTAAATCACTCATTATTTGCGGTTTGCTAATCGCCTCATCCGCTGCGCTAGCCGATGAATGGCTGCGCTCGATTCCTGATTTCGAACTAAGCGATCACCTGGGTGCGACGCATACACTGGATAAATATGCCGACAATGAATTTGTTGTGTTCTATGTACAGGGTGTAGGCTGCCCCATCGCTAGAATCGCGCTGCCTAACTATCGTGAAGTGCGCGATGAGTATGCGGACAAGAACATCGAATTCCTCATGTTCAATGCAAACATTCAAGACAACCTGCCGCGTATCGCCAAGGAAGCAGGCGAATTTGGCATCGACTTTCCAATCATTAAGGATGAGGGTCAGGTTCTCGCGAAAGCCTTGGGCGTAGAGCGCACTGCCGAAGTATTCATCGTTAACCCCAGAACGAAAGAAGTTCTCTACCGCGGTCCGATTAATGACCAGCTGGGCTATGAGACACAGCGCAATAATGCCGACGAGCATTTCCTCAAGGACGCATTGAATACCGTTCTTGCCGGTGGCACTGTAAATATGGATGACGTGCCAGACTCTAAGGGATGTCTGGTTGCTATCTTCGACACATAATCGAAACTAGTCGAAACTCAGAATAAAAAAGGGACACAGGGTGTCCCTTTTTTATTGGCTGCTTTTTTTGCCTGCTATTGGCTTAAAGAAGCTATTCGTTTCGCAACACTCACTTGCTAGTTGTAAACCACATTACGAATGATGGCGATCATGTCGGTGATGCCCTGGCGAAAGTCTACCTCGGGTACGCTCTCGTCGTTTCCATGGACTCCGGTAGGCTCGCCGGCGCGGGTGATGATTGGATTGAACCCATAGCTCACGATTCCCAGGTCGCGCGTGAAGTGGCTGTCGGTGAAACCCGTACTAACCGAAGGCAAGACTCTCGAGCCCGGATACAGTTCACGCGTGACATTCTCGATCGCGGTAAACAGCCTCGAACTCGTCGAAGATATCGCGGGAGTGAAAGCCATTATTACCTCGACCTCGACGCCGGTTGGCGCCACCAGCTCGGTAAGATCGGCAATGAATTCTTCCGCGGGCCTATCCGGGAGCATACGGCAATCCAGTTCCGCCCAGGCCTCAGGCGGCACTACGTTGATCTTGCTGGAACCACCCATTCGCGTCATCGAACAGGTGTCTCGGGTTAGCGCATGATGCCCAGGTCGATATGCCTGAAACTCGGGGAGAAACTCCGGGTCTTGAATGGCTGCACTCATATTGGCATAGGCTGGCGCCCATTCGTTGTCCAAGGAAAGCGCGACGCCAGCGAAATAAGTGTCGACAGGATCGATGATGCGTGCCGGGAAGGGGTTGGCACGAAGAATCGCTAGCGCATCGACGATACGGGTTACAGAACTAGTGGTTCTGGGAGAAGAACCATGTCCGGGTACGTCCACGGCTTTCAGGCGCAACCAGGCCGGAACCTTCTGCGTGACCTCCACACCGAAGATAATCTCATCCATGTTACGACTGCCGGCACCGCCCTCGTTTATCAGTAAGCCCACGCCGTCAAATATTTCTCTGCGATTTTCGATCAACCAGCCCACGCCGTAGGCGCCGCCTGCCTCCTCGTCCGCTGTCGCAAGAAACACAACGTCTCGATTCAGAGCGCGGCCACTTCTATGCAGACTAAGGAATGCCGCTAGCTGCGATATTCCCGTGCCCTTCATGTCTCTGGCACCACGGCCCAGGATGTAGCCGTCGCGTATCTCACCGGAGAGAGGGTCTATGGTCCAGTATTCCGGATCCGCAGGCACCACGTCAGTGTGCTGCAACATCATTAAACCAGTCTCATTACCGCCTTCCAGGCGAGCCCAGATATTACCGCGGCCGGGCGCGCTTTCGGCTGTTTCGTATTCGATGCCCTCGGCTTCGAATATGGCTGCATAGAAATCGACTGCGCGGGATTCGTTACCGGGTGGATTGATGGTGTCTATCTGAATGAATTCCTGAAGCCAGGCGACGGATTCATCTTCGATGGTTTGAGCCATGCTGTGACTGACAAATAAAAAATAGCCAATCAGCAATAGTGCATTTTTCGTTTTCAAGCGGAGTCTCCCCTGAGTAGTGATGGCTTAAAAATACAGCATCTCTGCGCAGCTGGATAGTAGCCCGGTCGCTTAACTCGAATTCGCGGCAATGGAATTCACAGTGCAGCTGTTATCAAAACTAACTCACGGAGAAGGGACTAAAAGAATGCATGCCGTCTACCAAAACGAGTCTCTTTAGGCGCTTAAGACGTACTTAGCAGAATTCAATAATGCAAGACAAAGGGCGACACTGCGATTGATTTCATCGCAGCGCCCATAGAGCAGAACTATTCTACAAACGCGCGCTCGATAACATACTGCGCCTTGATACCCTGGCGCGATTCTTCGAAACCCCAGCCGTCCAGAATTTCACAGGTATCTTTCAACATGCTTGGGCTGCCGCAGATCATGAATCTATCCAGTTGTGGATCTGCCTGTGGCAGACCGATATCAGTAAACAGTTTGCCGCTAGACATTGAATCGGTAAGCCGACCCTTCGTCGCAAAATCTTCACGCGTCACGCTAGGGTAATAGATGAGCTTTTCTCTTACCTGATCACCAAAGAATTCGTTGCCGGGCAAGTCGTGTTTGATAAATTGCTGATAGGCCAACTCGGATACGTAGCGCACGCCATGAGTCAGAATCACGTTATCGAACTTCTCGTAGACCTCAGGGTCTTGAATGATACTGATGAACGGAGCCAGGCCGGTGCCGGTGCTGATGAGGTAGAGGTTTCTCCCCTCGAGAAGATGGTCTACCACCAAAGTGCCAGTGGGTTTGCTGCTCACGAAGACTTCGTCCCCTACCTGAATGTTTTGCAGGCGAGAGGTCAATGCTCCATCGGCAACCTTGATGCTTAAGAACTCCAGTTCTTCATCGTAGTTCGGGCTGGCAATGCTGTAGGCACGCATCAAGGGCTTGCCTTCAACTTCTATGCCCAGCATGAGGAAGTGGCCGTTCTCGAACTTTAGCGAGCGATCCCGGGTGGTCTTGAAACTGAAGAGTGAATCGTTCCAATGGTGGACGTCGGTTACGCTTTGGGTAGAAAGGTTTGCCACTGCTTGCTCCTGAACTAAATAGGCCAGATGGGCCCAATAACATAGTGCGCGCATTGTACGCCCTGTGTGCTATATCTGCAAAATTGATTATATGTATATTAATTATCTGTTTATTGGATATACTTGGTTCTCTATGCGATTCACCCTCAAACAACTGCAGGTCTTTCTCGCCGTCGCCAGCCACGAGAACGTAAGCATTGCCGCAGATCGGCTTGCCATGTCCCAATCCGCTGCCAGCACCGCACTTAAGGAACTGGAACACCGTTTTGGGGTGAAACTGTTCGACAGAATAGGCAAGCGTCTGCAGCTGAACGATCAGGGCATAGCCTTGCGCTCGAAGGCCGAGGCGCTCATCTCACGAGCCGAGGATCTGGAAAACTCCTTAGGAGAGCACAGCGAAGTTGGAGAACTGAAGGTAGGTGCGACACTGACGATAGGCAATTATCTGGCAATTGGTATCATGGCGGAGTTCATGAAGGAGCACCCCGCTGCCAAGGTAGACCTGAATGTTGAGAACACCTCATCGATTGCCGCGAAGGTCAGAAACTTTGAACTCGATATCGGCCTGATTGAAGGCGAGTTGCAGGAGGCCGATCTAGAGGTAAGTTATTGGCGAGATGACGAGCTGGCCCTGTTCTGTTCACCTGACGATCCGCTCGCCGCCAAGTCTGTACTCGATGATGCAGATCTTGTGTCTGCAAACTGGATTGTGCGCGAGATCGGCTCCGGAACACGCCAGGCGTTCGATCGCGCTATGAGCGGGATTCTTCCAAGCCTGAATTTACGCTTGGAGCTTCAACATACCGAGGGTATAAAACGAGCGGTTGAGGCAGGGTTAGGCATTGGTTGCCTGTCCAGATTAACTTTAGAAGAGGCGTTCAAGCGCGGATCGCTGGTACCTCTGCAGTGCCCACATAGAAATCTGACCAGAAAATTTTATTTTATTCTACATAGGCAGAAGTTTCTCGGTCATGGTGTGAGAAGCTGGATGGAGCACTGCCAGAACACTTAGGAAAGCAAAACAACATGATCGACACAGTGAGTAAAAAAGAAGCGACATCATTCTCTAATCGAGTCGCTGACTTTACCATCGCCCATAGAAAGCTACTCACGCTGTTCGCAGTCCTAACTAGTATTCTATTGACTACAGGCATTATCCGAACAAATTTCGACACCTCATTAGAAGCGCTGCTAACCGAAAGCGACCCCTATCTGGATGAGCTATTGCTGATGGACGAGGCATTTCCGGCGCCGCTGCAGATACAATTTGCATTCGTGGCTGAGGGCTCAGACACGGTATTCAATAGCGAGCTTCTGGCTGCCATCGATGATCTGAGAGATAACTATTCCGCAATTCCCTTTGCCGATAGAATCACAACGATTCTCGACTACGTCTCCCCGGAGACCCAGAGCAGACTCTTTATTAAAACATTGAGAAGCTATTCTGAAGAAGATCTGGATGAACTAGCCGACACCGCATTGGCCGACAGGCTCCTCACTGCCAACCTTCTCTCCGATGACGCAGCACTCACCTTTGCAATTATCAACACCGACTCGGATGGAATTTCGGCGGATGACCGTCTCGACATCGCCACTGCCGTAGTAAGCTTGCGCGACGAGCTTAGCAGCCGTCACCCTAACGTACAGGTATTGGCAAACAGCGACGTGATGCTGGAGCAGTCCAGCCAGCAGGCTATGGTTGACGACCTGACCAATCTAATGCCGTTCGTGATTCTGGCCTGCGTACTCGCCATCTGTTACTGCTTCAGGTCCGCAACGCTAGGCATCTGCATACTAACCCACACCTTGTTCACGCTGCTATGCACCATAGGCACCCTCGGCTATCTAGGCTTCTCATTCAATAGCATCTCGGTCATTGCTCCCCTGGTTCTGGTGATCATCTCCGTGGCCAATAGTGTGCATATTATTTCTATCTATAAACAGGCGATGCATCGGGGTGCCGCGAAGATATACGCCATGCATGAGAGCATCTCCCATAATTTTCAGCCGGTGTCGCTGGCGGCGCTAACCACGGCGATAGGCTTCTCCTCACTTAATATGTGTTCCTCACCAGCGGTACAGGATTTCGGGCAGATCGTGGCGCTGGGGATTGTCTTCGCCTATCTGCTCACGCTGCTGCTATTGCCGGCGATTTTGATCTGGATGACCTCAAAACGCGAAGTTATCGCCAGCACCGGCGTCTCATTCATGGAGAGACCGCTGCAGAGAGTCAGCGAGATTACACGCACCAAGGATGTCCCCATCTTCTGGGGCTGTACTTTTTTAGCCATCGTGACTCTTGCTCTTCTGCCTCTTAACGAGACTGACTTTAACCGCCTGGACTTCATCGCAGCCGACTCCGATATTAAACAGTACTACGATGAGGTAAGCAGTCATTATAATCGTGGCACCGCGCTTAACTACGGCATCGACATTCGAGAGGAATGGTCTGCGATAGAGCCAGACTTTCTGCGCAGAGTTGAGGCATTCGGTCTGTGGTTAAACGAGCAAGATGAAGTGGAATCATCAGCCAGCGTCGCCGATGTTGTAAAGACGATTCACCGCGTACAACATGATCACGACGAGTCCTATAACGTAATACCCGATGATTTCGACACCATCGCGAATTACCTGCTCGCCTACGCTCTCATTCAGAGCGCTGACTTTCCACTTTTCGGTTTCGTCAGCACCGACTTCTCAATGATTAATCTTTTTGTCAACGCCGTTCCGATGTCGAATCAGGAACTGATTGATTTCGATGCACGAGTGATAGAAAAATTTGCACAGGATTTCCCGGAAGCAGAGCTGCTGCATGGCAGCGGCATACTTCTGTTCGCACGCATGGACGAACTGGTAACCATCGAGTTATTACAAGGCTACTCCATCAGTCTATTATTAATCACCATCAGCCTCATGATTGGTATGCGCAGCTTCTACTTTGGCCTGCTTAGCGTGATTCCCAATCTGCTACCGGCAACGATGGTGTTTGGATTTTGGGCGCTATTTGTGGGACAACTGGATCCTTTTGTGATGATGCTGTTTAGCATTAGCATAGGCCTAGTTGTGGATGACACTGTTCATCTACTCAGCCACTATCTGGAGAAGCGTCGCGCCGGAGAGGAAAAAACCGCTTCTATCGATTACGCAATCAAGACTGCCGGCCCAGCTCTGTCGATAACCACCATCGTGCTGGCACTGGGTACTACCATTCTGATTGGTGCCAATACCATCTACTTTCAACAGGCGGCAAAGCTCTTGGTTCCTATCGTGGTGCTGGCGCTAGCGCTGGATCTATTCTATCTGCCCACGATTCTGCGTCGATTCGATAATAAATTCAAAGATGAAAACCTTGTGACCGCCTGATTTCTCGGCTTACACTGTGAGCAAACCAAAAGGGAGAACTCACATGAGCAATAATGAGAAGTCACTGAACAGACGACAATTTACCAAGCTAGGTGCAGCGGCTATTGCTGCCGCCGCCACAGGAGCAAACCAGATGGCCTCAGCACAGACAGCGGCAAGTGAACTTGAATCGACATTCCTGATGGAGCTGGCGCTGGATGTGGCAGACCAACTCGATGCCGGCCACACCAGTATTGCACCTGTCACCGGCGGTACTTTCGGCGGGCCACGCCTGCGGGGAACGGTAAGAGACGGCGGCGCCGACTGGATCACCCAGGTCTCAGGGCATTCCAGCCTGGATGTTAGAATCACCCTGGATACCGATGACGGCGAGATCATCTACATGACCTACACTGGCGTGGTCCATAGAGCAGACAGCGGCCTCTACTGGCGCGTCCGGCCCATCTTTCAGACCGCCTCAGAAAAATACGACTGGCTGAACCACATAGTCTGCGTAGGCAAGAGCAAACAGATCCCCGGCAAGGTAGCCTACGACGTCTTCGAGATTCTTTAACAACTACAGAGAATAAGAAACCGCACCCATAACCTTGCACTACCCCGCGATCTAGAGCAACTCAGTAGAGTGCGAAGCGCAAGACAAGATTTTTCTCAGGCGAGGCGTTTACGCCTTGTAAATAACGAGTCGGAGAAAAATTTTAACACCGCAATTCGCGCTCTACTGAGCTGCGTCCCAAGCACAAAAAAAGCCGGCCTCTATAGAGGCCGGCTTTTTGATCTAAAACCAAGTTAAAGAGTGCGGACTTAATTCCCGCCTTGGTCGGTATATTTCCACTGCACCGCTCCGAAAAACATCTCGTCCCAGCTCTGCTGTCCCCAGGGAACCGTTCTTTCCGGATCGGGGTTAGCATGGTTCTGCGCGGAGTTATCGAATGCACCCACTGCCGTGATCTTGGTGCCCGCTGGAACAAACTTAGGCTCGGCATAGGTATAGCTCATCTGCCACGCGTAGTTGTACTGAGCGATGTTAATCAGCTCTTCGTTAGTGCCGTCTGGGTAGTCGGCATAGAAGCGCATGTACTTACCGCGAAAATGCATATGGGGTAAGAAGCTATGAATATTGGCATCTTTACCTATAGTAATAGTCGCCGTCTGCTCGAAGGCTGGATCGTTCGCTGGAATATTTGTCCAGGTATTAGGAAAGATACAGGCACAACGACCTGACATTCTTTCTTCCGGGATTTCACCTTCAGGGTAAAACCACAGGCCGATCTCGCTCTCATCCACAGTCTCGCGACCGTTGGTGGTGTAGTGAAGGTTCAGGTTCAAGACTGAGCCGTCTTTTAATAAACCACCGGTGTTAGGCGGAGCAAATTTTGCTGTGCCACCTGGAATGTAGGCTGTAATGCTTGCCTTGTCCGGGTTATTGCCGCCTAGCGCACTCAAGCGCTTGCCGACTTCTTCAGGGAAATTTAGGGAATTGATCGTGTGATGCAATACGGTGCGATCACCCGGAATATATTCACTGCCGCGCAGCCAACGATCCTTGCCGCCTAGATCGATCTTGACCGCGACGTCTCTGTACTCCAACACGCCAGTTGCTGGAACGGGCTGCGCAGGCACCTTAATAATGTAGTCAGGCTTGTCACCCAGGCTCCACTTGGAGGTAGACCAGGTTAGCTCGGTTAGCGGGTCGTGATCGCCGTCTCTAGGCGCACCGGCATCCGCCCAGGCGATAACGTTTCTGACTTCTTCTTCTGTGATGAGTCGGTCGTTGATGAACTCACCGATGTGGCCATCGATCTGGCCCGGTGGCATACGCTTGGTCATCAAGACTTCGCGAATCATTGGCGACCAGCCCTGTACCATAGTGTGGCTGTCCATTGCGAAAGGTGCGATTCCGCCTTCGCGGTGGCAGGTGGCGCAGTTGTCTGCGAGTATCGGTGCGATGTCAGCAACATAGGAAGGCACTGCCGTTGCTTCGAAGCTGACAGCTGGACCGGTAGTGGCGACTAACGCTGTGCTCACTTCCTCTCCCGCCAGGATCTCTTGAATAGCCTTTTCGGCGGCGGCAACGCTGCCCCGGTATTCGACGGTGAACGAACGCGGGTTATAGAGAAGTACTTCGCCGGTTCTCTCGATGCCCAGGGCTTCTGATATCACCCGTGCGTCGTCCATCAGTATAGGTATATCGACGCCGTATTCTGCCGCCTTGTCTTGCACCGCAGCGCGATTCAATTTCCCCATGGGATTGATCATCATGAACTCTACGCCTTGCGCATCGTACTTTGCCTTTAGGGCATCGAACGAGGGCAATGCAGCGGCTGTTGCCTGACTATCATTGGCCTGCACCAATAGCGCGACGGCTTTGTGATCGTCATACCAGCTCATGCTGTGATGGTAGCCATCCTGATCCAGGAGTGAGAAATCACCCACCCTGTCTGCAGCGCTGCTGATTGCCGGTAGCAGCAGAAGCGATGCAATTGCTGTTTTAAATAGGTTCGCGTTGTTCACGTTTTTGTCTCCTCGACTCGCTATTTTGCTTATCTATGAAGCCCACACAATGGAAGGGATTTAGGCCTCAAGATGGGACAGGAGGCATTTCTGGCAATACCTCGCTGAACATAAGCCTTACTCTACGAAGTAAGCCGGTTTCAGTCAACGATTACCGCTTCGCTTCATCGCCGGAATAGGCAGGTTTATCAACCACTTTGATGCCGCTCAGGCCTTATCCGCGGCCTGCAAGACCGCCAATAGCTGCGGGTAGATCGACGGATTGGCGATCAGCAGGTCATTGTCATAGAACTGCGGATCGATATCATCGGGGACCTCACTGAAGTGGCCACACTCGGCGCCCGCCTCCAGCGCGATCAACCTGGCCGCTGCGAAGTCCCAGACATTGAGGCTTTCGTAGTAGCCTTCCAGCCTTCCCACGGCCACGAAGCAGATGTCTAGGGCCGCCGAACCGATGCGGCGAATATCGGCGCAATTGCGCAGGACTGCGTGCAGGCGGGGGATCATTGGCCCCAGTGTCGATTTAATATAGGGAAAGCCTGTTGCGATTAGCGAGCGCCTGAGCTCAGTCTCGGCTGATACGGAGATGGCATCGCCATTGAGAAACGCGCCTTTGCCTCGTTCCGCGCAGAAGAGCTCGTCGTTAAAGGGGTTGTAGACGACCCCGACTAGAGTCTGCCCCTGCTCCACGTAGGCGATAGAGATAGCAGAATGATTGTGACCGTGGGCGAAGTTTACGGTGCCATCGATCGGATCGATTATCCACAGCGGAGTCACGATCTTCGCGATGCTGCCCAGGTCTGGCGACGACTCCTCCGAGATTATCTGATGCTCCGGGAATTGTTGCTTGATCGCCGCACAGATTAATTGATCGGCGCGAATGTCGGCATTGGTTACTAGTTCATCACCGTTCTTGTACTCGTGAGATAGCGCTGCCTCGGCACGAACGTCACTGATTAGTTTTCCAGCCTCTCTGGCGAGGGCCTGGGTAAAAAGTAAAATATCGGTCATAGAGCCTTCTAAGTAATTAAGTTAGTAAAGTAGCTAGCAAGGAGTGAATTATAAGTGTGCTCATGCATCAAGCATAACAGTCTTTCCCATTGGGCCGATAAGCTAATAACCAGCGCCAGCGCCCTTTATTATCAAAGCGACTCATGACAACTGCCCTTAAATATACCCTGTTTGCCGTTCTAGCCACGCTGCTCAATCTACTCGCACAGGAAGCCGTAGCCAGAATCTATGACGGCGCCTTCGCACTTTATCTGGCGATGGGTTGCGGCACCGGGGCGGGTCTGGTGAGCAAGTACCTGCTGGACAAGAAATACATCTTTCAGTTCAGCACCGCCTCCCCCAGAGAAGACCTGGGCAAGTTCACTCTGTATGGGCTGACAGGCATAGGTACCACCGCAATCTTCTGGGGCTTCGAGATAGGATTCGACTGGTTTCTCGGTGGCAAGGCCGCTCGTTATCTTGGCGCCGTCATCGGATTGTCCATCGGATATGGTGTAAAGTATCGACTCGATAAGCACTATGTTTTTACAGGACAAAAAGGCCGGGTAAGTTGAATGGAAGCCATGGGCTGGGGGCGCTACCCCAAAGCGACAGCAGATTTAATTGAGCCGGCGGACGCGCAGTCCCTGCAAAAAATTGTCGCGTCGCAGAAAAAATCGGCCTCCTGCATAAGCAGGGGTGCGGGGCGCAGTTACGGTGACAGCGCACTGGCCGGGCAACTGATAGGTAGCCGCTTCCTGGACAGCTTTCTCGCTCTTGATGAACAACAGCAGACGCTGCGCTGTGGTGCAGGTGTAAAACTGGGGGACATCCTCAAGGTTTGCCTACCCCGCGGTCTCTTCCTGCCTGTGTTACCGGGTACCAAGGCAGTAAGTGTGGGAGGCGCCATAGCCGCCGATGTCCACGGAAAGAATCACCACCGCGACGGCAGCTTCTGCCAACATGTTATACAGATCAGCCTGGTGCTTGCCTCGGGGGAAGTAGTCAGCTGCAGCGCCACCCAGAACCAGGAGCTGTTTCGCGCCAGCTGCGGGGGCATGGGGCTAACCGGCGCAATAGTCGAGGCAACGCTGAGGCTCGCAGCCGTTCCAAGCCGCTATATAGATCAGCGCAGCCTGGTCGCGAATAATCTGCAGGAATGTTTCGCGCACATCGAAGACAACGCCGACAGCAAGTACTCTGTTGCCTGGCTAGACTGTCTGGCCACAGGCGACGATATGGGTCGGTCTGTCCTCTACCTAGGCGAATATTCTAAGGGCAAGAATCGAAAGAGCGATAGAAAGTATCAGGATCGATCCAGTATTAGCGTTCCCTTCTCGACACCCTCGTTCCTGCTCAACAAAAGCAGCATGTCGCTTTTTAACTCGACTTATTTTTCTTTGCAGAAACACAAAAGCCGTACGTCCAGACTAGACTATGACAACTACTTCTTCCCTCTGGACAGGCTAAGCAACTGGAATCGACTCTATGGTTCGAAGGGGTTCCTGCAGTATCAATTCGTTCTGCCCGGCGAGGGCGCGCTGGAAGGTATAACAACTGTTCTAGAGAAAATATCGAAGCAGGGCAAGGGTTCGTTTCTCACGGTTCTGAAGAAGTTTGGCGAGGCAAATGAGAATCTACTGTCGTTCCCGAGATCGGGCTATACCCTGACTCTGGATTTTAAGAACGAGACGTCTCTGTTCCCCCTGTTAGATGAATTAGATCGGATCGTTCTGGATCACGATGGTAGACTCTATCTAGCTAAGGACGCGCGCATGAGCGAGGCGGTTTTCAAGGCGAGCTATCCTAACTGGGAAGCATTTATGGCTATCAAGGCTAAGGTGGACCCACACAACCGCTTCGCCTCGCTACAATCGAACAGACTGGGTTTGGCGACATGAAAGTTCTCATCATTGGCGCGACATCCGCTATCGCGAAAGCAACTGCGAGAATTTATGCGCAGCAAAATTGCTCCCTGCACCTTATTGCTCGCAACGGCGAGCAACTAGAGGCACTTCGCAGCGACCTGTTGGTGCGCGGCGCCAAGACAGCCAATAGCAGCGTGCTCGATCTCAACAAGTTTGCCGAGCATGGAAAACTTCTAGGCGCCGCAATCGAAGAACTGGGCGGTGTCGATATCGCCCTAATCTGTCATGGTTCCCTGCCCGATCAGGAAAAGGTGGAGATCAGCTTTAAGCAGGCACAGAAGGAGATCAACACCAATGGGCTTAGTGTTATCTCGCTGCTGACCGAACTTGCACCAACATTTATTGAGCAGCATGGGGGCACGCTTGCCGTAATAAGCTCGGTGGCGGGTGACCGTGGCAGACAGCCTAACTTCGTCTATGGCGCGGCGAAGTCGCTGGTCTCTACCTATCTACAGGGCCTGCGCGGCAAGCTGCTAACGCACAACGTGCATGTGATAGACATACGGCCGGGGCTGGTGGATTCGCCGATGACGGCGCAGTTCCCCAAGGGCCCGCTCTGGGCCAGTCCGGAGCAGGTAGCGCAGAAGATTGTGAAGAGTATTCAGCGCGGCAGTCATACGGTTTACGCACCGGGCTACTGGAGAGCTATTATGTTTGTAGTTCGCATCATCCCGGACTTCATTTTCAAACGGCTAAAATTCTAGACGACCCGTGTCGACTTCGCTCTCCCAAACTACTCTCTACGTCGATCTCGATGGCACCGTCATCAAGACTGATCTTTTGTACGAATCTATTCTGTTACTACTGAAGAATAATATCTTTCATGCCTTTTTAATTCCGCTGTGGCTGCTCAAGGGAAAGGCGCATCTAAAACATCAGCTGGCGCAGCGAGTCAGCATTCCCGTAGAGTTACTACCACTTAATCCTGAGTTCCATCGCTATTTACAGGATGAGGTAGAGAGAGGTCGTGACATCGTACTCATCTCTGCGTCGAGTCAGATACACGTTAGACAGGTGAGTGATCACCTGGGGCTGTTCATCGATGCGATGGGCAGCGACGAAGACCATAATCTGAAATCGAGGAATAAGGTCACGCGAATTTTACAGCTAGATCCAGGGGGCAAATTTGCGTATGCGGGCAACTGCGCAGACGATATTGCCGTATGGTCTGAGGCCACCGAAGTTATTCTCGTTAACTGCAGCAAGTCCCTTGCTGACAAGCTGTCGCACCAGGGCGATCAGATAAAACACTTCGATGCGCCACTATCGATAGCCAGAAATTTCTGGCAGGCGATGCGACCGCATCAGTGGCTGAAGAACGCACTCATTTTTCTGCCGCTGATTCTTTCTCATCAGCTGAATCAGCCCACACTGTTGCTGCAGGCCTGCATCGCCTTTCTGAGTTTCAGTCTGGTGGCATCCAGCGTCTATCTGCTAAACGATATGCTGGACCTCAATAGCGACAGGCAGCACCGTTCGAAGAAGCGAAGGCCTTTCGCCTCCGGAGATCTGCCCCTGTCCTATGGGTATGCAGGCGCACCATTGCTGCTGTTGTGCGGCTTTATCGTCGCCCTTCTACTGCCGTCGGCTTTTCTGCTGGTGCTTCTAGCGTATTGGCTGATGACAACACTCTATAGCCTTCTATTGAAGAGCCTGTATCTAATCGATGTGCTGACACTCGCCTCACTCTATACCTGGAGAATCATCGCCGGTTCCGCTGCTATCTCGGTGGTAACCACAAACTACCTGCTCGCCTTCTCCTTCTTTCTGTTTCTGGGTCTGGCGATGGTTAAGCGCTATACGGAGTTTCTGAATTTACAGAACCAGGGCAAGATTGCCGTTGAGGGTAGAGGTTATAGGGTAGGAAACTTGCAGACGCTCTCGGCTGTAGGTGGCGCATCCAGTCTGATTGCCGTGGCTGTATTCGCGTTCTATATCAATGCGCCGGCAACTATGGAGCTGTATAACAGCCCGCTGATACTCTGGACTATCTGCCCGCTACTCTGTTATCTGCTGTGGCGCATCTGGGCGCTTGCACGACGCGGCGAACTGGACGAGGACCCGGTCTTGTTCGCAATAACCGACTGGCGCAGCCAGCTTATCGCAGCCCTTTGCGGGCTTTTAATCTGGTTCGCGATCTAGCCGACCCGCGTTCAGGCCGCCTCGCGCAGAATCTTGTTATGAAAGCGCAGATGTTCTTCGATGAAGCTGGCGATGAAAAAATAGCTATGGTCGTAGCCTTCCCTGCTTATGAACTGAACCGGATAGCCCGCCTCCTCACAGGCCGCCAGGAATAGATCGGGCTTAAGTTGCTTCTCCAGAAATTCATCTGCGCTTCCCTGGTCGATTAGCATAGGCAAATGCGGAGCGGCCCTGCCGACCAGGCTTACGGAGTCGTATTCCTGCCAGCTGGCAACGTCATCACCCAGATAATTCTTAAAGGCCTTACGCCCCCAAGGACAATTGATAGGCGATACGATAGGCGCAAAGGCCGAGACGGATCGATACTTGTCTGGATTCTTAAGCGCGATACTCAAGGCACCGTGCCCACCCATAGAATGACCGAACACCGACTGTCGCATTGGATCGGCCGGAAAATTAGCATTGATTAGCGCAGGCAGCTCCTGTGTGATGTAGTCATACATTCGATAGTGTTTATTCCACGGCGACTCGGTGGCATTCAGATAGAAGCCCGCACCCAAGCCAAAATCGTAGGCCTGCTCTGGGTCGTCTGGCACGCCCTCGCCTCTCGGGCTGGTATCCGCCGTTACAATAATCAAGCCCAGCTCCGCCGCAGTGCGCTGCGCCCCCGCCTTGATCACGAAGTTCTCATCGGTGCCGGTAAGGCCCGACAGCCAATAGAGCACCGGCACGGGGCCACCGCTCACCTGCGGCGGCAGGTAGATAGAGAAGAACATATCGCAAGACAGCGATTCGGATACGTGCTTGTAGCGGCGCTGTTCGCCACCAAACATTTTGTTATACGAAATACTTTCCATAGGATCAACTCAAGGCATTATTAGATAGAACGGGGTTTGTGTTAGTTCACAATCATGAAGCTTTCTTCGATTGGATTCCAGCGACTCGGCTTGTCTATCTTCGTCACTTTCATCGGTTTTAAAATCGAGGGCTCAAGCAAACCCTGAAACTGTTCCACGTCATGATTGTTCGCGTCTAACCACTTGCTTACTATTTCTTCATCTTCAAAATTCAGCATCAGCGGCAGCGACTTCGGGTGAATTGCACTCCACTGACCCGCAAGCGGCGGCAGGGTGATGATCGATGCCGAATAGACGAGCTCACCGCTGTCCTTATTCAGGTACTCCTTAAACAGACCACCGAAGGCGATGGCCGAGTCTTCGAACTCTATCTTGTGATAGGTCTTCTTGTCGCCCAGGCCTTCGACGAAGGCGCTAGCGGGAATAAGGCATCGAGTTTCTCTGAACGGCGTGTAGGCTATCGCCCTTTTATTGGACAGCTTGTCGGAGCGCGAATTGAAGCTGGCATACTTGTAGTTGGGCTTGAGACTCTCGTTGTCGAGAAACAACCACCAGGTAGCCGATGAAACGACACGCTGCCCCGCCCGCTCGTGAATTATGGCGATCTTGCCACCGGGGGCGATATCACGGCTAGCATGGTCGCCCTGCAGCTCGACGCCCAGGGTCTCGCAGAGCCACTGCACTTCGGGACTATCGATTAGATTGAATCTTCCACACACAGCTTTTACTCTCGGGGGCTTACAATGGTAGAGTCGAATTATTCATCAGCAACAACAAATAGCTAGAATAACAGGTGTAGCCATGATTAAGATCGCTCCAGCTCACAACGTATTTAGACAGGCTATTCTGCCAGCACTTGCCCTGACCGCGGCTTTTCTACTTTCGCCAACGGCAAGTCTCGCGCAGCAGGCCACAGCCAATCAAATTCAGGCCTGTGAGTCACTGCGGCAGCTACGTAATCTTACCATCACTGAGGCGGGCATGAGAGACAATGATCAATCCGACTCCGCCTACTGCTACGTGCGCGGCATCATCTCGCCGGCGATACACTTTCACGCACAGCTGCCTCTTCCCGAGAACTTCAACGGTCGCTTCCTGCAATGGGGCGACGGCGGCAAGGACGGCGATCTTGATTTCGCCAATCATCGAGTCGCCGACGGTTATGCGGTAACCAACAGCAATACCGGCCATGACAGCGGCACCGAGCCTGGCTCTGCGTTCGGCTATAACAACCGTCAGGCGGAGATAGACTTCGGCTATCGTGCCGTTCACCTGACGGTCATGGCAGGAAAGACGCTGGTGAACAACTACTACAACCGCGCTCCCGACTATTCCTACTTCGAAGGCTGCTCCACCGGCGGTCGTCAGGGACTGATGGAAGCCCAACGCTACCCAAATGACTTCGATGGTATCGTTGCCGGTGCTCCGGTGAATTACTACCAGGCGATGAATGCAGCTGGCACCTGGAATTTGCAGCGCATGTTCAAAGATAACTTCGCCGGCAACCTGGCGATAGACAGCAACGGCGATGGCCAGCGCGATAGCGTCGAGCTGGTGCGAATTCTGAACGATGCCGTACTACAGAAATGTGATGCCAACGACGGCATACGCGACGGCGTGCTTAACAACCCGCTATCCTGCGACTTCGATCCTCGCGTCGATCTTGCCGATCATATGTGCCCATCGTCCGGCAATGGCGCAGTCTGTTTCAATGATGCACAGATACAGACCATCGCCGATTTCTACAGCGGCCCCTACGACAGCAATGGCACCGTCATCTACCCCGGCAGAACCAAGGGCTCGGAGCTAGACTGGATTGGCCTGTTCGTCCCTAGCGCGAGCAATGGCATGGCACCGAGCATGTTAAGAGGCCCGGCTGGTGATCACGTTAACTATCTGTTCTATGAAGAAGACCCAGGGGTCACCATACCGAATCTAAACGACCCTAATTACACACCACGACGCGATGGCATGAACCCCGAATTCCACTGGCTGGATTTCAGCGTCGACGACTTTACCTCCGGCCAGGCCGAGCTAATGAGCTCGATCATGGACGCGACCGACCCCGACCTATCGAGCTTCCTAGAGAGTCGCGACGGCAAGCTCATCATCTATCACGGAATGGGCGATGCCCTCTCCGTTGCCACGGCCACGGTGAACTATTTCAACGACATGGTCGACACAACATTCGCCGGCAGCTTCAGCGATGCCAACGACTCCTCGCGCCTGTTTCTCGCCCCCGGCATGGGCCACTGCGGTGGCGGCCCCGGCCCCAACAACTGGGACAAGCTGGCGCCGCTGGTAGACTGGGTTGAGAATGGTGTTGCACCGGAATCACTAACCGCTACCCATAGCACAGACGGTAGTGTGGATAACGAGAGACTGCTCTGCACATTTCCACAGCAAGCCCGTTATACAGGGCCTACAGGTGGAGAGAACGATTCGGATAACTGGGTAGCAGAGAATTTTAGCTGTCAGTAGGCACACGTGCCGCATTACTACGTTTACGATTCGCTAATAAGTGGTGAGTTATAATTTTCAGAGGCGAAAGTTCTAAACTTCGAGAATAATTTTAGAACGCACAACAGAGAGTACCGTATGAATTGGGATGCAGTTGGTGCCATAGCGGAGCTACTTGGGGCAATAGGCGTTATAGGCTCATTAATATATGTTGCCTCGCAAGTTCGTGCGAGCACGGTAGCCTCAAAAGTGGAATCGAAACTACACTTGACTCAAAACATGGTCAGCTACGGAGATTTATTAATAAGCTCTCCCGAGCTCAATGAGCTTATGATTAACGGGAGAAAGGCATTGACACTTTGTCTAAGAGCGAATATCTGCAGTTCTCTAATTTGGCTCTGAAAGCATGTTGGTATTTATCGGATGGTTTATTTATGTACCAGATGAAATCTATCTCTGAAGATGATTGGCACGAACTCAGGACTATCGCAGTCTACTGGTGCATGAGCAAAGGATTTCAGGAGTGGTGGACCACGCTAGGAAGACTAAATTTTACAGGGAAATTTGCTGCTTTTATCGACCACGAAATCGAACTTGCGAACAGTTCCAAATAATTCCAGATTTGCCAGCACGTAACAGACAGATCAGCCCAGGCTGCGGCATGGGCCCGCCGTCTTGCGGCAAACAAGCCTGCTCTAGCCGGCTTTCATCCTCAGCTCATAACTCTTAGACCAGGACGCCCATCCGAAGAAGATGATGACTATATACACCGCAAACAGTATCGCGGTGAAATAGAGCCCACGATCGATATACAGATAGATTGAGACTGAATCTATCACCAGCCAATAGATCCAATTTTCCAATACCTTGCGCGCCACCATGAAGGTGGTAACCACACTTGCCCATGTCGTAAACGAATCCAAATACGGAAGCTGGGCATCGGTTCCGGACTTTAGAAGATACCCTGAGACAAGCGTAAGCAGTGCGATAAGGGCCAGAGCTATTGCGTGCTGCCCTATGTTCCACATCGAAACCTGCAGGCCCACTGAGCCGTCAGCGGCAGTTCGCCACTGGTACCAGCCGTAGGCCGCCATGGCCAGATAGAAAACTTGCAGGCCAGACTCCATGTAGAGTTTAACCTCCCAGAAGATAGCCAAAAAGATGAGGGTAGACACAGCGGCCGCATACCAGCACAGACTATTTTCCTTGACCGCAAGAATCAGATAGACGATCGCAAACACCACTGCCGTTAATTCCAGCAAGGAATTTTGCAGGAATTGATCTGCGACAGCATTAGGGAATTCAGTCACTGGCAAGACCCCGAAGATCGTCTCGCAGAAATTTGATCACGAAGATGCTCTTTCCGTACTTCTCCCAGCTTAGCCTGAGCTCGACCTTCAGCAGGTCCATTAGCTGTTCGTAGTCACCATAGAGCTGCGTCGACAGATCGTTGCGTACAACCGCCACATCGGGGTATTGCTGCACCCTCTCGATAAATTCCTTGATGGCGGGAATGTAGTCATCTGCCAAGGGATAGAGACTAATATCTACTGAAGCTTTCATGGCTGTACCTCATAACTGTAGTTCGTAGGAAACTCCGATGACTCGGGGTTCACCGAATTGAAGATAGGGTTCGGGGGCGTAGCCTTTTCTTGGATCGTTGCCGAATTCGCCGAAGAAGAACCCTCTCACCGCATAGTCTTGATTGCTAAGATTACGGCCCCAAAGGCTCAGGCTCCAGCGGTCGCTGGTATAGCTGAGATTCATATTCACCAGTTCATAGGGATCGCTCTGCACGCTATGGCTGTCGGAGAAATAGAAGTCGTCTTTCGCATCGATGGAGACGGAGAGTGACCAGGCACCCAGGCTGTAGTCAGCAGCCAGATGTGCCATATAGCCTGGTGCATGAGCCTGGTCGCGCCCCGACAGATCCTGATTCTCGGAATTCAGAAAAGAATCGAAGGTAGCATCCAACAACCCTAAACTGGCTGTTATGCCTAGCTGCTCTGTAGGATACCAAAGCGCTTCGACCTCGACTCCGTTATTCGTCCCTTCGGCCGCATTGCCTATGAAGTCGATGAACTCGGTACTGCCGTTATCACGGATTCTTCCGGTGGAGCTCTTTACCTGCTGCTCGTGCCTGTCATCGTGAAACACAGCGGCTTTGAGGTGCAACCTGTTCTCGAGTAGTTTAGATTTTATGCCCAGCTCATATTCAATCAGGAACTCCTCACCAAACTCGCGTAGATCTGCATCCAGCGTGCCATCGGTGTTAAAACCACCGGCCTTATAGCCCCGGGCGATGCTGGCGTAGGCCATAGTATCCGGGTTCAGCAGATACTTGGCAGCGACTCGACCGCCCCAGAGGGTCTCCTGCGGCGAAAAGACAAGCTGCTGAGAGTCTCTATAGCGCGTGTCGCGCCGCTCGACTCTCAGGCCTGTCTCCAGGGTCAGTCTTTCGCTGAGCGCCGAGTCTAATTGGAAGAAGGCCGCGGCGGTATCGAAGTCGTAGTCGCTGTGAAAGCTTGAGGCGAGATAGGTGTAGTCGCGCCGCAATGACTCGCTACTGCTGAGCGTGTATACACCGAACAACCACTGGGTTGAATCGGAGAATAGCCGGCTACTGTCATTGGAGACAAATCTTAGCTCCAGACTTCGGGTCTCTCGATCACGGATATAATTATCTCGTGACATATAGCCATCGGGGTGAATACCTGCGAAGGTCCAATCCTCGTCATAGCCATATTCCATATCGGAATCGGCGAGGCCCAGGATGAGCTCCAGATCGAAATTATCCAGCTGCCAGTTACTGTCGATTGCCAAGGCGAGAGATTCTTGCCGGTCCTGCCCTGGCTCATCGGAGAGTGTGCTGCGCGAATTATCGAGGGTAAATGCATCGTAGCCGTTGTCCACATCTACATGGGACAGGCTAAGGTCCAGCGTCCAATTAGTGGACATCTGCGCGCTTAGCTTGCCGCGAACTGACAGCTCGTCCTGTGCGTTGTTCTTCTTCGTTCTTAGAAAGTCGTTCTCGTAGTAGCCATCGGAGCGGTGACTACCGACGGCTAATCGTGCGCTTACCGTCTCGGACAAAGGCCCGGTTATCATTGCCGCCATGGTATTTGTATTGTAGCCCGCCGCGCCGAGTTTCAGGCTTGCCGCAAACTGATCTTCGGGGTCGTGAGTCTTGACGTTGATCAGGCCGGCCAGTGCGTTGGCTCCGTATCTCGTTCCCTGGGGCCCTCGCAGTACTTCAACCTGTTCGACATCCATCATGGTAGCGATGGTGGCCGCGCCACTGAAGTCTACGTTGTCCACCAGAAAACCTACCGAGGGGTTGATGGGGGCGACGAATTGGCTGCGCTCGCCAATGCCCCGAATCTGAAAGAAGCGTGCACGATTGGAACCGGCGGCATAGTTAACATTGGGGATGGCATTCGCAAGCTCCTCGAAGTGCTGCGCGGCTCTGGATTTTATCGCCGCCTCAGTCATCACGGAGACACTTGTCGCCGTTTGCAGATCGCTTCTGCCCCTGAAATCTGCGTTAACGATAATCTCTTCGATGGTGTTTTCTGCGGCAACAGCAAGCCCCGGCATGCAGCCTAGGAAGGCAAACGGCAGTAATGTGAAATAGTATGTGCGACTAGCATTAGACATGAGTCTCTCCAAAAATTAATGTAAGAGACCCGGCAGTATTTGGACGTGTGATGAGATGTGGTGTGCATCCTTTTCCTACGCCGGTATTAACCGGATCAGGTTCTAGGGTTGACTGGCAAGCCAGAATCTCAGGTCTATTGACCACCCCTAAGGAACTGGATGCAGTATAGCATCAGCCGATCTATAAGTTGGGAAGATTTTGGAAATAGGTGATCGCTCGCAGGGTGGTGTGCTGGTTAACTGACGCTGCGGCAGCCACAGCTATTTTCATAAACAGATAGTCTTCTTCAGTCTTTTGTATATCATCTGCAGAGCATTAACCTTAAGCGCCTATACGGCATGGCCTAAGAGTTTTTCAATGAGCACCGAAATTATAGTTATGACTGGCCCCGAATCTTCGGGAAAGACTACTCTAGCAACGCAGCTTTCCGATTGCTGGAACGTTCCTCTCGTCCCGGAAATTGCCAGAGACTATCTCAGGGAAAAAGATTCCTATCAGCAACATGACTTATTAGAAGTCGCCAAGCAGCAGCATCAGCAGGAACAAGCTCTTCTTTCTCATTCGCCGGAGAAAATTGTCTGCGACACCGACCTGCTGGTTATTATGATCTGGAGCGAGCTTAAGTATGGCCACTCTGACCCATGGATCTACTCTACTTTTGAAGATAGCCTCAGACAGCAAACTTCCAGCAGGTATTATTATTTGTGTGATTACAAGATCCCCTGGGAAGCTGACCCGCTGCGAGAGAATCCGGATAACCGCGACGAACTGTTCGAGCTCTATGTTACAAAGATCGAAGAATATGAACTATGCTATAGCCTGGTGGAAGGCGAGCCGCAGGAACGTTTGCAGCAGGTTCTGCACAACTCTAGCTCCTAAGGGAAACTACCGCTTAGCTCTTAGCCCGCGCAGCGGCTTCTGGGCGAATAGTTGAATTATCACTTCTAACACAAGAATAAGAAGGCGCCTATCCAGGCGCCTTCGGTTGTATCTCTTCCATCTCAGTACTGAATCAAATCAAGAGTTAGACTCTGCACAGCCAATACACACATCCGCATAGGGGATAGCGATCAGGCGTTCCTCCGCAATCTGACCGCCACAGTCGCTGCAGTTACAGTAGGTTCCATTCTCGATGCGCTCTATCGCCCTACTAATTTGAATAAGCTCGCCCAGACCTTGAGTCTCCAACGCCGCAACGACCTCATCGTTCTCGGTTTCTTTGATCTGTTCGTGAAAATTTGGACTAACTGGACTCTCCTTCGAGAAGAGGTGCTTATGGGTTCGTTCCAGGCGACTTTATAGCTCACTCTTTTGCTGGATTAGGTCTTGCTTCACTTTATCAATATTCACGTTGGCTCTCTCGGTTATTCATTGGTACAGGAACTTCATGTTTAACGTTACCCCAGTGCTACGAATTGGTATTGATTCAAGTCAATCCTTCTTCCGCGGCCTGCCGGCGTCACATTGACGCGGGCTTCACGATCAATAAATCTTTCTTGATGTAGTCCAGAGCAGCATCTGTAGTGATACCAATCAAGGCCTCCGAGAGCCGGCTGCGCGAGATAGCACCCATAACAACGATGTCGGAATTGGACTCTTCGCTGTATTCCTTTAGCGCATACAGGGGAGTTTCATCGATGAGATGCTGGTGATCTTTATCTATGCTGTAGTCTTTCAGCAACGCATCGAAAGCCTTGCTGTGTTCCGACTTGATCGTACCTGCCACCGCAAAGGGGCGTGCCGTTTCGGCATAGGCATGTACTACATGCAACTCTGCCCCTAACTGGCTCGCTGCGATCGACGCCGCATCGATCACGCGATTGTCCAGGCTTTCCGGCTTGTTATGGCTATGCATAGGATCGACGGCAGCCATCACCGTCATGTCGCTACCCCACTCCCCGTTCTTCACCGGTAGTACCGGGATTGGACATCGTCGCACAAGCTCCCATGAGTCATGGGTGAGATGGTAGTGCTCTATCTTGGCATAGGCACGACAGTGCTGAACGATCAAGTCTGCATCGAACTCCTTACCTTTGTTAATAATCTCCTCGTAACGCGGATGGCCCCAACCTATTTCATTGAGGCCATCAGAAACGAGAGCGGTGTGAAGTAACCCGCCTCCCCTGCGACTTTTCCTATCAGCACATAGACCCCTGCGCCAAGGATGTTCCCCAATCCATAGAGACACACCAATGGGAACGAGAGGCTTCGCTTTAGCGTTAAGCTTTTTGCCATTTGGATTTCCGTCGAATCGGGCCAACAATACAAGAATCTGAGATCGGTGGATAGCTAGCCAACCAGGAGAAAAACTAACAGCCCTGGCTGTGAGTGACGTTGATCTTCGTCAAACACTTCAGGCGACCTAGGTTTTAGATGAGGCGACTAAGACATCTGAAGCATAAAGATTCAATTCGATGCGATCGCACGACTCACACTAAATAGCTATGTGGGTATAATTCCAGCCCTTCCCTTCAGCCCTCATTCATTCCTATTTAGCCCAGTTAATGGTAATTTCTCTTCCTACTTTTAATTAATCTAATTGTTGATATCAATCCCAGAAGAATAAACGCGCCAAGAGGTAGCTATGAAACTCGGCCATACAGCATTCTCACGACTTACAGCTTCGCTAATCTGCGCACTTGTCCTGACATTTTCTGCAGGTGCAGTGGCACAATCGGAAACCTTCAGGGCGAGGTTATCCCCCATGCCCACTACGCCACAGACGGTTACTACCATAACCGGCGAGGGTGAGGTGATTCTCACGCTCGACGGGAACACGCTTACCGTCAGCGGCAATTTCACCGGCATGAATTCCGTCGCCACTATGGCTCATGTGCACAATGGCCCTCCCGCTCAGCCCGGCCCGGTTGTTCACCAACTAGAGGTAACCAAGATGCCCGCTGGTGAGATCAGCGCGGTATTGGAACTCACCGATGCTCAGGTAACGGCATTGAGGAATAATGAGCTCTATATCCAAGTGCACAGCGAAACAAATCCTCCCGGCGAGTTGCGCGGTTGGATTTTTGCAAGAAACTAATCGAGGTCTAGCATGAAATCACTGAATACGAACAACACACGCACCCTTTTTGCCTCTGCCCTGATTTTGCTGCTCGCCGCCTGCGGTGGTGAGAGCACGGAGCAGGCTGCAGCACCTGCAGCATCGATGGCCGCAGTGACCTTTAGTTCACAGGCCCAGGACGGCGCCAACGCCTTCGCCAGCAATTGCGCCGCCTGTCATGGGGCAGAGCTGGAAGGCACTACGCTGGGCCCATTACTCATCGGCAATGCCTTCCTGCAGCGCTGGGGAACGCAGACACCGGCACTGCTACTGAATAATATTCAAGCGAACATGCCTCCCGGTGGCAATGATAGCCTTAGCGATGAGGACTACACCAACATCGTCGCGCATATCCTGTCTTCGAACGGAGTCGATGCCGTCACCGAGGCACTTACCGCGAGCACCGATTTCGAGATCGCCGACAATATCTCACGGGTGGTGGCGCAGCGTTCACGCCCCGAACCCGAGCCTCCTCAGGGAGTGACAGTCGCCGGCAGGATCGAGAACTTCACGCCTGTCACCGACGCCATGCTGGAGAATCCGGACCCGGCCGACTGGCCTATGCATCGCCGCAACTACTATGGGCACAGCTTTAGCCCCCTAGATCAGATTACCACCGAGAATGCTGGCAACCTGACTCTGGAGTGGGTCTGGAACATGCACGAGGGTGATTCCGAGCCCGCGCCGCTGGTCTATGACGGCATCATGTACCTGATCAATCCAGGCAATGTAATTCAGGCCCTGGATGCGGCGACTGGCGACCTGATCTGGGAGAACTGGGCCGGGCCCGCAAACCGCCAGGATATGCGCAATATAGCTATCTATAACGACAAGATAATTCAGGCTACAACCGACGCCCGACTGGTTGCGCTAGATGCGCGAACCGGCGAGCAGGTTTGGGAAACCGAAGTTGCCGACGCGAGCAAGGGTTTTTCAAATTCCAGCGGGCCTATCGTTGCGGATGGCAAGGTCATACTGGGCCTTGCCGGTTGCGCCAGATACATTCCAGAGGACTGCTATATCAGTGCTCATGATGCCAACACTGGCGAGCTAGAATGGCGTTTCAATACCATCGCTAAGATGAACGAGCCCGGTGGAGATACCTGGGGCGATCTCGATAATCTATTCCGCGCCGGCGGCGAGACCTGGATTACCGGTAGCTACGATCCCGAGCTAAAGCTTACCTACTGGGGCACAGCACAGCAGAAGCCCTGGGTGCCGGTTAGCCGTCACCTAACCATCGATGATGTTGGCCTGTTCACCAACTCCACTGTGGCGGTGAGTACCGATACCGGCGAACTGGATTGGTTCTTTCAACACGTGCCTGCAGAGGCGCTGGATCTCGATGAGGTATTCGAGCGCATCCTGGTAAACCGCGGCGATGAGAAGCTGGTGTTTTCCCTAGGTAAGTACGGAATCCTGTGGAAGAACGATAGAGTCTCCGGCGAATTTCAGGCTTACAAGGAAACGGTTTTTCAGAATGCGTTTACCGATATCGACGATGAAACCGGTCTGGTTACCTATCGTGAAGATATTCAGAATGCAAAGCTGAACGAGTGGACCTCGGCCTGCCCAAGTAGTGCAGGTGGTAAGGACTGGCACTCAATGACCTACCACCCACCTACGGGTACTATGATCGCTCCGCTTAGCCAGACCTGTCTCGAAAACGCGGCACGGGAAGTTGCGCTGGTGCAAGGTGGTGGTGGATTGGCCGCTAGCAGAAAATTCTTTGAGATGCCTGGAACCGATGGCAACCTCGGCAAAATTGGCGCCTATAATGTGGACACCATGGAAGAAGTGTGGAGCTATCAGCAGCGCGCCTCTTTTCATACCGGCACGATGTCGACAGCTGGCAACCTGGTCTTCGTTGGCGATCTGGATCGACGCTTTAAGGCCTTCGATGTGACCAATGGAGATATCGTCTGGGAAACCAGACTTGGAACTTCTGTTCAGGGCCACCCTATTTCCTTCGCGATAGATGGCAAGCAATATATCGCGGTCACCGCCGCCCTTGGTGGCACGAGCCCACGCTCGGTGCCGGGTGTCATTCTTACCGAAATCAAATATCCAGACTGGGGAAATGCGGTCTACGTATTTAGTCTGCCAGACTAGAATACCGCAGCGATAAGGCTCTTACTCAAAGCCCGCTCTGTCAACGACAGGTCGGGCTTTGATAGTTTTTTACACCTACGATTACGCGCGAAGTAGCGCCCAGCACAACCATCGGAGCAAATTAATATGGCTCGCCGTTATGAGCAATTGAAGCCAGAGCACATCGCCTTTATCGAGCAACAGAAGCTGTTCTTTGTCGGCACTGCCGCGAACGATGGAACAGTCAATGTCTCACCCAAGGGCTGGGATAGCCTGCGTGTGCTTTCTGAGAATCGTATAGCCTGGTTAAATATCACGGGTAGCGGCAACGAGACCGCCGCACATCTGGCGCAGAACCAGCGCATGACCATGATGTTCTGTGCGTTCGATGGCAACCCCAAGATTCTGCGCCTGTACGGCAAGGCGGTGGCGGCACACCCCCGTGACGAACAATGGGACGAGCTCTCACAGCTGTTCGAGCCCCATGCCAGTGCAAGACAGTATGTGGACTTTAGAATAGATCTGGCGCAGACCTCCTGCGGCTTCGGCGTACCCTTCTATAACTTTGCTGAAGAGCGCGATAATATGGACAGATGGCTGGCATCTCGAGGTGACGAGGGCATCGAGGAGTACTGGCGCGAGCAGAACCAGGTCTCTCTGGATGGACTCCCTACACATATTCTTGACGAAGATTGACACCGATTCATCACTAAGGAAGACTAAACATGAATGACGAAGTAGAAGACCTTGAGGCGGCCACCGAGCCGACTGAGGAAGCAAAGCCTTCCAAGATCGGCCGCATCGAATGGATGGATCTGACTGTTCCCAATGCGGAACAGGTGCGCAACTTCTACACCTCGGTAGTAGGTTGGACTAGCAGCGAGGTAGATATGGGCAGCTATAGCGACTTTAATATTAACCTGCCCGACACACAGGACACCATTGCCGGTGTGTGCCATACCCGTCACAGTAACGCGAATATTCCCAGTCAGTGGCTGGTCTATGTTCGCGTAGAGAGTGTCGCCGACAGTGCAGCACAATGTGAGAAGCTAGGCGGCGAGGTACTAGATGGCCCAAGGCGAATGGGTGGTAGCTACTTCTGCGTCATTAAAGACCCTGCCGGCGCCGTAATGGCACTACTGTCGGACTAGTGGCGTGCAGACCTTAAAAGGAAGTTGTCACTGTGGCGCGGTCGAATTTGAAGTCAGCAGCGAGTCCGGGCCGACAGGCCTTAAGCGCTGCGATTGTTCGCTGTGCACAAGAAGGGGCGCGATCATGGCGAGCACCCCACTCGCCGACCTAACGGTCACATCGGGGGAAGACAAACTAAGCTTGTATCAATGGAATACGCGCGTCGCTCGCCACTACTTCTGCTCTATCTGCGGAATCTATACTCACCATCGGCGGCGCAAGGCTCCGAATGAATTTGCCTACAACGTCGCTTGCATCGAAGGAATCGATCTAGACAGCCTGGGGGATATCCCCATGACCGACAGCATAGGCATGAGCGTCGAGCCTCCCAACTAAAGATTGAATATTTATTGAACGCTGGAGAGAGAGAAGAACAAAGACATGACTGGAACAGTAGAGAACATATACATAACGAAGATGCATCGCGAGCAGCCACAGCCGATCGAATCGGCTCAGCTGGAGGCCGGCAAAGGCATAGCTGGCGACCGCTACCATCAGCGCTCCCTGGAACTGCTCGCCGCGGGTGATGATGTGCAGGCGAATCACCTAAGCTTGATCTCCAAAGAGGAGCTCGATGCCTTTCTTGAGCGCAACGATACACAGATCGACTATGGGAATTTTCGGCGCAACGTGTTGACCACGGGCATCGATCTGTATGAACTCATTGGCAAGAAATTCAAGCTAGGCGGCGCCTTGTGCCAAGGTGTGGAAGACTGCGAACCCTGTGCCTTTCTCGCCGCTACCGTACATCGCGCGGTTCTTCCGGAGTTGAAGAAGAAAGCTGGACTGCGTGCCATCATACTGGATGATGGCGAAGTGAATATCGGCGATGCTATCGAACCGACCTCGACGCTGGGTAACTGATTATGCAATTTATGACGACATTGTCGGCCAACTTGAAACGACGCCCTCATTGGATGAACGCCTTGATGTTGTTCTGTGCCTATATGAGCTTCATCTATCTACCCTGGGACATCTTTCTTAAACCACTTAGCGAAGATCAGGAAGTATGGTTTGGCCTGCTCTTTACTGGCTGGACGGCGAAGCTTGGCGCCCTTGCTCACTGGTATGTATATGGCGCGGGCTTCTGGGGTTTCTGGAAAATGCGTAGCTGGATGTTTCCCTGGGCTGCCCTGTATACGGCACAGATCGCGTTAGGCATGTTCATCTGGAGCTATCTCGATGAGCGCAGCGGTGGCGCATTTTCCGGGTTATTGGTCGCCATACCCTTTCTCGCCCTAACAGTGGCTCTTTGGCGCACGTCGCATTTCAAGACGGCGAAACAAGTAGAAGACACCGGTGACGAAAAATGAGACAGCTTTCCTTCATGTTCTATTTACTTTACGTGTTGCTTTCTGCCACCCCCGCTGCAGCGCAGGACAATAATCCCTATATATTCATACTCGGTGTCGCACAGGACGCCGGATATCCACAAATTGGATGTTATGCGCCCCACTGTCTTCCTGGCTGGGAAGGCAGTAAAGCGCAGAGAGGCGCTACGTCCATCGCGGTGATCAACCCTGCCGCTGAGCAGAAGTTTCTCTTCGAGGCCACTCCCAATTTACCCACTCAGCTCTATCAACTTGAGGTAGAGGCTCCCAACGAGCGCTTTCAACTGTCGGCCATATTTCTTACCCATGCACATATCGGTCACTATGCAGGGCTGATGTTTCTGGGGCACGAGGCAATGTCGGCAACCGATCAGGCTGTCTATGCCATGCCGCGCATGTTCGATTTTCTGGAGAGCAATGGACCCTGGAGTCAATTGGTCGAGTTTCAGAATATTCAACTGCAGACGCTGCGCGACCAAGGCGAAGTTAACTTCGCAAACCTGGGCATTACCCCATTCCTTGTCCCTCACAGAGACGAGTTCTCGGAGACCGTAGGCTACGAGATCGCGGGCCCGAACAAAAAGGCGGTGTTCATTCCAGATATTAACAAGTGGTCGGCCTGGGATAGAGACCTAGTAGAGGTGGTGAAGTCTGTCGACTATGCCCTGATAGACGCATCCTTCTATGCCGATGGCGAACTACCCGGCCGCGACATGTCCCAGATTCCGCACCCCTTCGTATCGGAGAGCATGGTAGCACTGAGTCAGCTGTCTAAGGAGGAGCGCGGTAAGGTCTGGTTCATTCACTTTAACCATACCAACCCACTACTGGACGCAGATAGCGAGGAAAGCAATTTCGTAAGATCCGAAGGCTTCAATATCGCCGTTGAAGGTCAACGACTGCCCCTGTAGTTTGATTCACGAATAAATATATCAGCAGCAGACGACGCTTACGCTCCTAGCCAGCCGCCTGAGAGAAGCGGCAAAGCAGCTACCAATTATTGCAGGCGGATGAGTTTCGATTCGTGAGGCTAGACGGTCAAGCTAGGCAAACGAGTAACGAATGATGAATTCCCACCTATTAGCATTCCTTCGAGTATTGATTCTTGTCGTTTTACCTGTTCCAGCTTATGCACGGTCTTCTTTCTCTCACTCTGCTCTAGATGGCTTTGCGTTCAGCTATTCAATCATTGAAGTAGAAACAGGCTAAATTGAATTACTTGAATTGGCACGAGGCGATTTCCTTTCAGAGGCAACTTCAAATAGAGGAATCTTCTATGCAACGTGGATAGCAAAAGACAAACCTCTGGACGCTCCCTTTGCTGCATTATCCAATAATCAAATGGGATTAATGCTCGCATGGAGTAACAAAACGTTAAAGCTAGTTGAGACATTCAATGATGCACTTCAATCAATAGATGGCGTGACAATAGTTTCAAGCCGACTGTTCGAAGCTGTGTATCTACCAGCTAGATTGGACGTACCGACTACGGTCGGTTTTTATGTTCATCGGGAAGAGAAGTACAGTCTTGAAGATGTCCGTGATGCTGTACGCCTAAGCCAAGAAGCATGGATAACTTTGGAGCCCCACTGAGGCGTATTGATAATCGGTCTATTTCGAGAGCTTAGTAGTTCTTCGGAGGCCGTCAACTTAAATAGAATCACATGGTACCCTAATTATGATGCATGGCTTGAAAGGCATGAGCACTTTACAACATTGAAAAATATTCGTCTGCAGCCGACACATAACAATCCAATTGAAAAAAGCATACTACGCAAACCTATATTAAGAACGTTAGGTTTCCAATGGAGTAATGAGATTTGCAAATTAGAGAAGCAAGCGATGTGGATTTTGATGCGATATGGCCCATCTTTCACGAGATAGCGTCAGCTGGCGAAACCTATGCTTACGATAGAGATATTACTAAATCTGAAGCTTTTAAGCTCTGGATTAAGTATCCACAAAAGACATTTGTTTTTGATGACGACGGAGAAATTCTAGGAACATACTACATAGTCAAAAATCATTCAGGCCCTGGAGATCATGTTTGTAATTGCGGATATATGGTTTCTTCAAAGGCCAGAGGAAGAGGTCTCGCCGCGTCTATGTGCAAGCATTCTCAAGAGATAGCGAAAGAGTTAGGGTACAAGGCTATGCAGTTCAATTTCGTGGCCTCGTCTAATGAAGGCGCTGTTCGACTATGGGAAAAGCTTGGCTTCGAAGCAGTAGGTAGATTACCCGATGCATTTTGCCACCCTGATCAAGGCTTCGTTGATGCGTTAGTAATGTACAAACGATTGAAGACATAGCAATCAAATCAAAATGGAAGCAACCGAGGCGCCCCTCTTATCCACGGTGTTACGTTCCTAAATGATCATTAGTGAAAAAACACTATCAACTATAATCTATTTACTCCGTTCATCGACTCGCTTGTTCTCTCTAGGCTACCAATCACCTAAAAGCTATAAAAAACCCTACGCGTAAAGTGTTCACAAAAATGATATGAGATCAGTCAGTTAGTAATGTCCGAATGTCAGTTGTAGTTGAAAAAAAGCAATAAAAAACCTATGGTAACTCTATTAATTTGACTTCAGACAGGAAGCCGCGATGCACAGACGAGATTTCTTAACCGGTTTGCCAGGCCTTGCAACAATGCCATTGATGCTGCCGCAAGCTGCGCTGGCTGCGCAGTCGGCACGCCTAAAGATCACTGATGTCCGTTTGATCAGGATCAAGCTGGTCGAAGACAAGGGCATTCTTGCCCGACGCGTCGATACTCCCCGTGGCGGGTTACACGTGCAGATTGGCAATTTCACCGTGACTGAAGTGCACACGGATCAAGGCCTGGTGGGCATCGGCCCCGGGATCCCTCCAGAGAACATCGAAGCTGTGAAACAACAGCTCGTCGGCCAAGACCCTTTCGATATCAATCAGCATGCCAAGGCGCTATATCGCCCGCAGCGCAGATGGGGCGCTTCGGTTGAGATCGCGCTTTGGGATCTGCTGGGCAAAGCAACGGACTTACCGCTCTATAAGCTCTGGGGCGGTGGGCGCGACCGAGTTCTGCCTTATGCGGCCATGTGGGGCATCGGCACTGTCGAAGACCGAGTTGAAATCGCCATTGGACTCAAAGAGGACGGCTGGCGCGCCATCAAACTGCGTTCGGGATTCAGGACGATGGAAGAGGATATACGCGTCGTAGAGCTGGTTCGGGATGCTGTGGGCGATGACTTCCATATCCTATGCGATGGCAACAAGGCACCAGGGGATGCAGACGCCAATGGAGAGGATCCGACGCTCTGGAACTTTAAGCGCGCCTACGACACGGCGATGGAGTACCAACGGCTCAACGTATATTGGCTCGAGGAGCCACTGCCCCGTTACAACTATGAGCAGTTGGCGGAGCTCAACCGACTCCTCGCTATGCCGATGGCCGGCGCCGAGGCAAACTGGGGAATCCATGAGTTCAGGTGGCTTCTTGAGCAGGGATGTTTCGACGTTCTCATGCCGGAGATAGGTGATATAGGGCCCCTAATGTCCCGTACTGTCGGGACCCTCGCGGCGGCTTACAACCGACAGGTCTCGCCACACTCGGCACCGTTTGAACGGCGCTTAGTCAATATCTGTGGAATCCACCTTATCGCGTCCATGCCAAACGCACCGATAACAGAGTTCATTCATGAACCGCCGCACGCAGATATCTTCGAGGGCTGGCAGGTCTTCGAGAACCCGCCCGTCCTGGAAGCGGACGGTCAAATTAAAGTGCCTCAGGGCCCGGGCCTCGGGGTTACGTTTAGGGCGGATCTGATCGAAAAATTCTGAGCGGATGACAGGGCATCGCAAGACCAGCGCGGAATCCTGTTCGATACTGTTCTTACTGCGACTCAAAGTGAGTAAGGAAGCAAATAAATAAAAAGGGGAGAATGAATACAGTACGGTATTTGTCCTTCCTCTGTTCTAACTGAAGGTCATTTTTTGCTATTTTTAGCAGTGCCCCCGCTTATTTCTCGCGCATAAGTAGTATTTTGTGCCATTTCAGCCTATTACCTTGTTCCGTCCTGCATTTCCCCTCGCATTTCGCCATGAAACTCTAGTATCATACCGCACCATTTTTGACCTAACTAAACAGCTAACCTTTTAACCTTTAGGCAGCACAATGACTGATTTATCACTATATAGAAACATAGGTATTTTCGCCCACGTTGATGCCGGTAAAACCACGACCACAGAGCGCATTCTGAAGCTAACCGGTAAAATTCATAAAACCGGAGAAGTGCACGATGGTGCGGCAACAACGGATTTCATGGACCAGGAGAAAGAGCGCGGAATCACTATTCAGTCTGCAGCGACCACCTGTTTCTGGCGAGATCACCGTCTCAATGTTATCGATACTCCGGGTCACGTTGACTTCACTGTTGAGGTGTATCGCTCGCTTAAAGTGCTGGATGGCGGCGTTGGTGTTTTTTGTGGTTCGGGTGGTGTTGAGCCCCAATCAGAAACCAACTGGCGCTATGCCAATGACTCAGAAGTATCGCGCATTATCTTCGTTAACAAACTGGACCGCGTAGGCGCAGATTTCCTCAAAGTTGTAGGCCAGGTCGAGAGCATTCTCGGCGCAAACCCTCTGGTCATGGTTTTGCCCATCGGCACCGAAGACGATTTTATAGGTATTATTGACCTTCTCACACGCAAATCACATATTTGGCCTGATCCGGGCAACCCTGAAAAATTCGAGATTGGCGATGTACCGGAAGACATGGTTGATCTGGTAGAGGAATACCGCGAAAAATTAATCGAAATGGCTGTAGAGCAAGATGATGACGTAATGGAGTCTTATCTTGACGGCGTAGAGCCGTCGATCGATGAAATTAAGCGCTGCATACGCAAGGGCACAATCGCTCTGGACTTCTTCCCTACTTATTGCGGATCTGCCTTCAAAGACAAAGGTATTCAATTGGTGTTGGATGCGGTTGTTGATTTTCTGCCCAACCCAACTGAAGTTGAGCCTCAGCCTCTAATGGATGAGGAAGGCGAACCCAATGGTGAACTTGCTGTGGTTTCTGAGACTGAACCATTTCGCGCATTGGCGTTCAAGATCATGGAGGACCGCTTTGGTGCCCTGACTTTTGTTAGAGTGTATTCCGGTGTACTAAACAAAGGCGATACCATTTTAAATGCATTTACAGGTAAGACCGAACGCATTGGCCGTATGGTAGAAATGCATGCCGATGACCGAAATGAGATTGATAGAGTGCAAGCCGGTGACATTTTTGCCATCGTTGGCATGAAGAATGTGCAGACAGGCCATAGCTTATGTAGCACAGATCACCCTTGTACGTTAGAACCGATGATTTTTCCAGACCCGGTTATATCAATCGCGGTATCACCAAAAGACAAGAGCAGCGTTGATAAATTGGGCGTTGCGATTGGCAAGATGGTCGCGGAAGATCCTTCTTTTCGAGTTGAGACAGACGAAGATTCCGGCGAAACCATCCTCAAGGGAATGGGCGAGCTGCACCTTGATATTAAGGTCGATATTCTGAATCGTACTTACGGTGTTGATCTGGAAGTAGGCGCACCTCAGGTAGCCTATCGTGAAACCATCACGCAGGAAATTGAAGATTCCTACACTCACAAGAAGCAGTCAGGTGGTTCCGGTCAGTTCGGCAAGATCGATTACCGTATTAAGCCCGGCGAACCAGGTACCGGCTATGTTTTTAGTTCCAGTGTTGTGGGCGGTAACGTACCGAAAGAATTTTTCCCAGCTATTGAGAAAGGTTTTCTAGGCATGATGGAGAACGGCCCAATAGCCGGCTTTCCGGTACTGGACGTAGAGATCGAGCTATATGACGGTGGCTTCCACGCAGTGGATTCATCGGCGGTAGCTTTTGAACTTGCTGCAAGAGGCGCTTATCGTCAGTCAATGCCTAAGGCCGGGCCCGAGTTAATCGAGCCGATCATGAAGGTGGATGTATTTACGCCTGAAGATCACATGGGCGATGTCATTGGCGATTTAAACCGTCGTCGCGGCATGATCAAAGATCAGGATACAGGCACCACAGGTATTCGTATTAAAGCCGATGTGCCGCTTTCAGAAATGTTTGGCTATATTGGCAGCCTGCGAACGATGACCTCGGGTCGCGGTCAGTTCTCTATGGAGTTCTCTCATTACTCGCAATGCCCGAGATCGGTCTCTGACGCCGTTGTTGAAGCTGAGAAAGAGAGACAGGAAGCTAAATCCAAGAACTAAGTTGAAATTCTTGTTTTTGAAGGCCCCGATAATGAGCTTTGTCGGGGCCTTTTTTGTGGGCACTAAGGCGATATACAGATAGCCTCGGCTCAAGAAGGGATCTTCTCACTGATCTCTCGGCTTCCCCTACTTCTCGCTAAAAACTCTGCCTAGGAATTGCGCAGCTTCTCCAGTTCTTCCCAGCGCTCGTAGACCTGATCGAGCTGAGTCTGCAGTTCAGCGGCCTGCTTAAGTGTTTCCTCGACAGTCTTTCCACCGTCGTCCGAATTAGCGTAGAACTCCGGTTTCGACATCAGCTGTTCAAGCTCGGTCTGTTGCTTCTCTAACTCTTCAATTGTTGCAGGTAGTGCGTCTAGCTCGCGCTGATCTTTGTAGGAGAACTTCTTGCCGGAAGCCTTCTTCGGCTCTGGGATTATCTCCACCGGCTTGGCAGGCTTCGCTGCCCCGCTTGCTTTCTCGCTGTCTTCGAAGCTGAATAGTTTGCCGCCCTTCCGCGACCAGTCACTGTAGCCGCCCACGTACTCGCCGATCTTGCCATCGCCTTCAAACACCATGATGCTAGTCACGACATTGTCCATGAACTGTCTGTCGTGGCTAACGAGTAGCACGGTTCCATCAAACTTCAGCAGAATGTCTTCGAGAAGTTCCAGGGTTTCGATATCCAGGTCATTGGTCGGTTCGTCCAGCACCAGAATATTTGCCGGGCGACTGAATACCTTCGCGAGTATGGCGCGATTCTGCTCTCCACCGGAGAGCGCTTTAGCTGGTGTGCGGATTCTATCTGGTGCAAACAGGAAGTCGCCCAGATAACTGATCACATGCTTGCTCTGACCATTTATCTCGATGTAGTCCTGACCACCACTTACGTTGTCGATCAGGTTCCTCTCCATGTCCAGGTGCTCACGCAGCTGGTCGAAGTAAGCGATCTGCAATTTCGATCCGAGTTTTACCGTGCCTTCTTGCGCTGTTAGCTTACCCAGCAAAATCTTTAGCAGAGTCGATTTACCGGCACCGTTGGCACCGACGATCCCTATACGATCACCGCGCATAACCGTCGTGGAAAAGTCTTTGATGACTGTTCTGCCATCGAAGCTATGACTTATACCTTCCAACTCGGCGACTATCTTTCCTGAATTCTCGGTATTGTTCAGCTTGAACTTTGCGCTACCCTGAAGTTCTCTGCGCTCGCTTCTCTCGCGGCGCAAAGCCTCCAGTGCGCGGACTCTGCCTTCATTGCGCGTACGCCTGGCTTTGATGCCCTGCCTGATCCAGACTTCTTCCTGGGCCAGTTTCTTATCGAACAGTTTGTTCGCCTTATCTTCACTCGCCAGTTGCTGTTCGCGAAAGTCCAGAAACTTCTGGAATGTTCCCTTGAACTCATACAGGTGACCCCTGTCGATCTCTACGATCTTGTTCACCACATTCTGCAGGAAAGTTCTGTCGTGAGTAACCAGCAATACTGCGCCGTTATAGTCCTGCAGTTGTTTCTCCAGCCATTCTATCGCTGGCACATCGAGATGATTTGTCGGTTCATCGAGAAGTAGAAATTCGGGTTCTCTTACCAGTGCGCGAGCCAGTGCCACACGCTTGCGCCAGCCACCGGACAACTCCGACATGAGTTTATTCGCAGGCAATTGTAGCTGGGTGATGACGGTATCTACCTTCTGCCCCAGACTCCAACCCTGCTTCGCCTCTAGTTGTCCCTGCACTCGCTCCAATTCCGACATATCGGCGTTCTCGTAGTCGGTTATAAGGTGATGATACCGCTTCAGCAGCTCACCCACTTCGGCGAGACCACCTGCAACCATGTCATACACGGACTGCTCGTCGGCCTCGGGCAGGGATTGTTCCAGCCAGGCGACTTCTACTCCGGGCCTGAGCCAGCGTTCTCCGCTATCTGGCTGCATGGAGCCGGCAATCACTTTCATGAAGGTTGTCTTACCGGCGCCGTTGCGTCCCAGAAAACCGATCTTGGTGCCTTTCTTCAGGGTGAAATCCACTTCATCCAGAAGAATGTGAGTACCAAAATTAAGAGAGACTTTATCGAGGCGTACTAAGGGCATAAGAGTAGTGACATGAACATAAAATGGGCACTTAAAAAATAGATACTTAGAGCACAGCTGCGTGAGCAAAACGCTGACTGCAATTGGGCGGCCATTCTACCCTATAGACTTCGAAAATAGGGAAATGGTGAAGGATTGAACTCATACATCTGCGAATGTCGCCGGCAAGGTACAGGTGGAAACTTATTGGTCTATTTGACCACTTCGGTAGCACTTTCCTTGGCAGGAGGAAAATTTACTACATATTTATCAATAAGTTAACTGTTGGTACGGATGCTGCATTAATAGATCCTGTATAAAGAAAATTCTGTGTAAAGAAGGTGCTATCTGGAGGTAAGAGCTGTGAACCCGAAACAATCTGAGAATGACTTACTGCCACTACTCCTAAAGGGAGCGGGGCTGGTCCTGGTGGGCATACTCGCCCTGCTTGGACTCATAGGACTGGTTCTTCCCGTAATTCCGGGAATCATGTTTCTGTTTTTGGCGGCATTGCTGCTGGCAAAGATTTCCAGTCGCTTCGACTCGCTGCTAAACAGCAATAGTCAGATGAGGCATTGGCGTAGTCGCTGGGACAGGTCTAGCTCACTGCCTCTAGTGCAACGAGTAAAACTGTCTTTCTGGGTACTCGCCAGAGCTGTGGTGAATGGCGTTGAGGCCGCTGCCAATTCACTGAACAAGGTTAGAGCCGAGAACTAGTCCAACTGCTGCCAGATATTTCCCTGGGCATTCGAGGCAACCGCCTTGTCGATGAAACGCATGCCACGCAGACCGTCTGCGATACCCGGCACCAGCAGAGCATCGGGGTCGCAGGCCTGCTTGTTCTTGCGAGCATTCAACTGCGTAGCGAACTCTGTGTAGATTGTAGCGAAGGCTTCCAGAAAGCCTTCGGAGTGGCCTGCGGGCAGACGAGTAGAGTAGCCGGGTGCTGCATCGATACTGGCGCTGCCTCGGGAGAGAATCTCTCGATTGCCATCCAGTGCCGTAAAATTTAGATAATTCGGGTTCTCCTGCGACCAATCGATGCCAGCCTTGTCACCATAGATTCGGATGCGCAGAGCATTCTCATTGCCCGTTGCCACCTGACTGGACCAGAGACTCCCTTTGGCTCCGTTTTTAAAACGCAGCAGCATGTTCGCATTGTCATCGAGTTTACGCTGACCCACGAAGGAGTTTAGATCGGCAAGCAACTGTGTTACACGCAGCCCGCTAACGAACTCAGCCAGATGGAACGCGTGAGTGCCAATATCACCGATGCAACCACCGGCACCTGCCTTCGCAGGATCGGTTCGCCAAGCTGCCTGTTTCTGGTCGGAGTCTTCCAGGTTGGTGGCTAACCAATCTTGCGGATACTCAACCTGCACCACCCGAATCTCACCGAGCTTGCCCTGGGCTATCAACTGCCGCGCCAGACGCACCATAGGGTAGGCGCTATAGTTATAGGTTACGGCAAACAACAGCCCACTGCTGTCTGCCAGTTCGGCAAGCTCTTCGGCCTGCGCGAGTGTCGCCGTTAGCGGCTTATCGCAGATTACATGGATGCCTGCACGCAGCAATGCTGCAGCTGCCGGATAGTGAAGGTGATTCGGCGTAACGATGGCACAGACTTCTATCCCATCTTCTCTCGCAGCCTCAGCCAGGGCCATCTCTTCGAAGCTTGCGTAACTGCGGTCGCTGTTAATGCCAACTTCTGCAGCAGAAGCTGCCGCCGTTTGCGCATCGGCGCTTAGAGCGCCGGCCACTAACTCGAAGCGACCATCCAGTCGGGCTGCAATGCGATGTACCTCGCCGATGAAGGCGCCCTGCCCACCGCCTATCATGCCCAATCTAAGTTTGGGCTGAGCTGATTTATTATCCGTCATCGTATAACCCGCAGTGATTCCTAGTCGATTCCCAGAATACGTTTGTTCGCTTCCATATCGCTGCCGCCATCCGCGAAATCATCGAAGGCTTTGTCGGTGACATGAATGATGTGCTTGCGAATAAACTCGGCCCCCTCTCTGGCACCGTCTTCCGGGTGCTTGAGGCAGCATTCCCATTCCAACACTGCCCAGCCTTCGAAGTCCATGGCAGCGAGTTTGGAAAACATGGCTTTAAAATCTACCTGACCATCCCCCAAGGAGCGGAACCTGCCGGCGCGATCTACCCAACTCTGATAACCACCATAGACACCTTGTTTGGCTGTTGGATTAAACTCTGCATCTTTTATATGCACCATCTTGATCCGGTCTTGATAGGCATCCATGAACGCCAGGTAGTCTAGTTGCTGCAGAACCATATGACTGGGATCGAAGAGAATATTGCAGCGAGGGTGGTGGTTGACTCTCTCTAGAAACATTTCGAATGTAATGCCGTCGTGCAAGTCTTCGCCGGGGTGAATTTCATAGCAGACGTTGACACCTGCCTCATCGAACGCGTTGAGGATGGGCAGCCAGCGTTTGCCAAGCTCATCGAATGCCGTCTCGACCAAGCCCGCTGGACGCTGTGGCCAGGGGTAGAAATAGGGCCAGGCTAATGCGCCGGGGAAGGTCGCGTGGTCCGTAAGGCCGAGATTTTTCGAGGCCTTCGCCGCTAGCAGCATCTGCTCGCAAGCCCATTGCTGTCTTGCGCCTGGGTTGCCTCTAACATGCTCGGCGGCAAAGCCATCGAACATCTCGTCGTAGGCGGGGTGAACGGCTACCAGCTGCCCTTGCAGGTGCGTTGATAGCTCGGTTATCTCGACATTGTGCCCGGCGAGTGTTCCCTTGATCTCGTCGCAGTAGTCCACGCTCTCGGCGGCCTGTGACAGGTCGATCAGGCGTTCATCCCAGCTGGGAATCTGCACACCCTTGAATCCGCATTCCGCCACCCAGGAAGCAATGGCATCGAGTGAGTTGAATGGCGACTCGTCTGCTGCGAATTGCGCGAGAAAAACTGCGGGGCCTTTTATAGTTTTCATAGCTTGGTCACTGATTTGAAAAGTTGGTTCCCTTAACGCTAGTTAATTAGCAGCGCTTTAGAACGGAGAATCTGGAAAATAGTATTCGGCTGCATTCTCTTGAGTGATGAGTGGAGACCCAAGAATATACTCGCCATTGACCGGCACCTGAGAAGTGAATTTCAGCACCGTTAACTCCATAGCGGTCTCTATCATTGCCGGCGGATACAGAACATCAACGGGAGTTAGCTTGTCGCCATCCATAACGCGACGCACCATGTCTTTCATGCCACCGCCACCGACGATAAAGAGATCGTCTTGACGCCTAGCCTGGCGCACTGCCTGAATCACACCGATGGCGATATCATCGTCTTGCGCCCAGACCGCATCGATCTTGGGAAAGCGCGCCAGGAAATCCTGCATGACGCTGAAACCATCATCGCGATTCCAGTTTGCATGCTGATCGTCCAGCACATTGACGTTACTGCCTTCCAGTTCGGCCATAAAGCCGTCGAAGCGCTGCGTGTCGATCACTGTAGGGATTCCGCGCAACACGACTATGTCACCACTGCCGCTTAGCGCCTCTTTTATGTATTCGGCGGATACTCTACCCATCTCGGCATTGTTGCCGGCCACATAGACATCGGCTATGCCTTCTTCACTTAACCCTCTATCAACAACGGTAACGAATACTCCGCGGCGCTTAACATTACGCACGGGGCCGGTCAGAGGCGCCGATTCGAAGGGCAAGATGACCAGAGCGTCGATATTGTGGATCGCTACCAAGTCTTCCAAGTCGTTAGCCTGCTCGGAGGCGCTATTTGCCGTTACCAGAACGATGCGCAGGTCTGGGTTAGCCGCTTCGAGCCGGGCTTTGGACTGCTCAGCATGAAAGTTCAAACCTCCTGCCCAACCGTGGGTGGCCGACGGAATGGAGACGCCGATAGTAAGGGTTTGGGCAATTGCGCCCGATGCAAAACTCAACAACAGGGTTGCTAGCAATATGCGAATTCTGGATGGCATAGATCTGTCCTTTTTACTCTTTAGCTCTTTGCAAAGCTGATCGACTATTTCTGTGATTTCCGTTGAGCACTGGCCTTAAACTTAGGCGGGATAATGCGATCGGACAGCCAGTATAGCGAATCATAGGATTTCTGCTACTCGGTTGAATTAGGGAATTCTATGCCTAGGAATAGTTTCGATTTTATGCGTTTATTTGCGCTGTTATAGTCCGCCAAAACCCTATTTGGTGGTACTCTTAGCGCCGCTTCAGAAAAGACCAGACTTGCCGTTTTAAGAGCATTCATTAGGTTCAGCCCCGAGAACTTATTCCTCCTCGGCTAGCACCCAGAGAATTGGCCCATGAAAGATCTCACCCAAGGTTCACCCACTAAAATAATTCTAGCGATGGCTGTCCCGGTTGCCGCCGGCATGATCTTTCAGACTCTTTACCTACTCGTAGACCTCTACTTCGTTGCCGCTTTAGGAGACGACTCTGTTGCCGGAGTAGGAACTGCTGGCACCTTGTTATTCATGATCATGGCGCTGACGCAGATTCTAGGGGTAAGCGCCGTAGCGCTTATTTCACAGGCCGTAGGTCGCAATGATCAGGAACATGCGAACCTGATCTTTAATCAATCTCTGGTTCTCTCTGCGCTATGTGCCGTGATCACTCTCTTAGGGGGCTATCTCTTTGCCGAATCCTATCTGCGCAGTATCACCGCCGACGAGGCAGCCCTCAGCGAAGGCCTGACATTTCTGTTCTGGTTTTTGCCGGGCATGGCCCTTCAGTTCGCGATGATGGCGATGGCCTCCTCTCTGCGAGCTACCGGCATCGTGAAACCCACCATGATCGTGCAGGTGCTGACCGTCGTATTGAATACTATTCTTGCGCCGATACTCATTGCCGGCTGGGGACCTGGGCCTGCTCTGGGCGTTCTGGGCGCAGGCCTGGCAAGCAGCATTTCCATAACCATCGGATTGGGCCTGCTGACCCTGTACTTCTTCAAATTGGAGAAGTATGTCTCCTTCGAATCCTCTCTGTGGCGACCACGATTCGACATCTGGAAGAAGATGATGGATATAGGGCTGCCCGCCGGCGGCGAGATGTTAATACTGTTTGTCTATTTCTCTGCGGTGTACTGGCTAATTCAGGACTTCGGCGCCGTTGCCCAGGCAGGATTTAGTATAGGGGGCCGCATCATGCAGTCCATCTTCATGCCCACTATGGCGATCGCGTTTGCAGTCGGTCCTATCATCGGTCAAAACTTCGGTGCCGGTAAATCCGACCGAGTACGAGAGACTTTTAACAGCGGTATTATTCTTAGCAGCCTAGTCATGTTTATCACCACGGTAATCATGCAGTGGCGGCCGGAGTTATTAGTGATGTTTTTTACCGACGATGCCGAAGTGATCGAGGTCGGTGCCGTATTCCTGCAACTGATCTCCCTTAACTTTGTAGCCCAGGGCATAGTTTTTACCTGCTCCGGGGTTTTTCAGGGCCTGGGAAATACGCGGCCGGCGCTGCTCAGCTCAGGGGTGCGCATACTCATCTTCATACCTATCGCCGTCTATCTTCGCTACCAGCCGAATTTCAGTATCAATATGGTCTGGTATGTCTCTATCCTCTCGGTAACGGCTCAGGCCATCGTGAGCTTTCTTCTGGCGCGCAGAGAATTCCGTCGAAAGTTAGGCAGGGGCGATGAGCAGCCGTCGACACCGGCCGTACCAGCCGAATCTGCCGCTTGAACCGAGCACTACAGAGCGCCTGGCTGCCGCGCTTGGATAGCCACCCGCTACCTACTCTCAGGTTGACAAGCCCCGAGGCGCCGATTAGTCTGGATCGACTCTTAGAACAACAAGGACTGAACCGATGAAGAAACTTCAAATTGCTGGCCTCTCAGCTGCTGCATTACTACTTAGCTCTACTGTTTTTGCCGGAGACGGCTTCTCTCCAGATCAGGCATTCCAGACTATGCTAAAGCTCGAGGGCACGTGGGCAGGTGAGGCACAAGTAGTTCCAGTGGGGCAATCGAGAGATGACGCTGCCGTATCGACCACTACGGTTTCATTCAAGAACATCGGTAATTCCTCTGTTATGCAGACTTTCGCCGCCGGCACACCAGCAGAGATGGTGAGCATGTATCATCAGAACGGCAAAGAAGAGCTCATTCATACGCACTACTGCGCTATCGGCAATCAGCCTTCGATGAAGTTCATCGACTCGGGTGAAGAAGGTGTTATCGATTTTCGCTTTACCAAGGGTACAAACATGGATGTGAATGCCGACGCGCATGCACACCATAGCTTCATGCGCATTATCGATGAGAATACTTACGAGTCGCGCACGGAAAATTGGGGCGGTGGTCAGATGACCTCAGTGCGCTACACTACAATGAAGCGAGTTGCCGAATAACCGTACTGCCTTAAGAGGTAGGAAAGAAGGCGCATAGTATTGCGCCTTTTTTTATGGCTAATGAAATAGTTGTCAAGCATCCAAACGGCGAGGACTCCCTCGTTCAAATTTTAGTATGTGGCCCTTAAACTCTTTGACCAGATAGTCGGTGTGGATTGGCTTTTCGTGGAGAGAGTTAAACCCGAACTCGATCATCCGTTCGCTCAGCTTATTTTTCCTGCCGCGCCCTGGGTCGACAAGAATGACCTCACAGGCAGGATTAGAATGGGTTTCGATAAAGTTAGCCAACAGCGCTACATGTTGTTCCTCGTATAAGAGATCGCTACCGATTATTAGGTCGAACAGACCGAGATCGTCGTGAGCATCAGCCCAACCGACTTGCGCATAGTTAATAGGCAGGCCCTCGTTAAGCTGCGCGTTTCGCTGCAAAAAAAGACCAGCCTCTGGATGATGATCGGTTGCCGTGATATTGGCTAACTTTTTGTTCAATAACAAGCTGGAAAGAGCCATGCCACAGCCGATCTCCAGTATGCGTTTAGTACCCGTATTGTAGTCGCTGATGTAATGCGCCAGCACCATGCTGGAGGGCCACACTACGCCAAACAAGGGCCAAGAGGCCGAGGAAATGCCGAGCTTTTCTGCCGCCCCCTGCGGGTCGTCAAACTCTTGTTTATCGCGTAGGGTACAAAGATGTATATCGGTCTTACCAAACTCGACAGTCTGGTAGCAAAGGCGTAGTTTTGTCATTAGGCTGCCTCAAAGAATTGGGCGCTGAGCCAGTTATCTGGCTATCTATTTAGGCGAGATAAATGACAAAACGTGGTGACTCCCTAAGCTATAGTATTGGCAATAAAAGGCAACGTATTTCACCGATTCGACTTGGGCATTCCCCGAGTAATACTGGTTTTCAGTTATGAGGCGAATGTTAGTTTGTAGCGAAGGAATAAGCCGGAACGAGACACGGCCTATTTTACCGAGGTAGCAACGTGATTGGCTCAACGGATTTATTTATTTTACCCGAAGCGGCTCCTTATTTACCCGAGATAGACGAGTGGCTCTCTGGCGACCCGCCGGAGCTGTATTCAATCGCGCGTCATTGGTTTACCGCGTTCCGGCAATGTGGAGATGATGTTAGCGAACTACTACATGACGGCTGCCCGACTGCCTGCGTAGGCGGGGCTGCATTCGGCCACGTCAATGTGTTTAAGGCCCATGTGAATATAGGTTTCTTCACTGGCGCGCTTATCAACGACCCGAAGTCTATGCTTGAGGGGACAGGAAAGCGCATGCGACATGTAAAGATCCGGTCAGAAGACGACATTGATTCGCAGGCCCTACAAGAATTGATTCGATGTGCCTACCGAGACATAAAAGACAGACTAAGCGGTTAGGCCAACCGCATGGGCAATACATTTTAGCTGCTATCGTCGTGCTATTTATAGATACGATTGGCGATTGATTAGCAGTAAGTAGAGAAGACCGAAGAAGCAACGTGGTAAACAGTGTAGATTTTTGGGATAGCAGGGCCGAAAGCTATGCCAAGTCACCAATTCGCGACGAGAAAACCTATCAGGAAAAACTGGAGGTCACCCGTGACTATTTCAATTCCGAGTCGCAAGTTTTCGAGTTCGGCTGCGGCACCGGCACTACCGCGATCAATCACGCTCCCTTCGTTGGGAAGATTGTCGCCACCGATATCTCACCGAAGATGATTGAGATAGCCAAACAGAAAGCGAAGGAAGCCAGTATCGATAATGTGGATTTTCAATGCGCAACTCTGGAGGATTTCTCGGCGTCAGATGCCTCCTTCGATGTGGTCCTGGCCCACAATATACTGCACCTGATGGAAGACCCCGAGTCCGCGATCAAACACTCTTACAGACTATTGAAGCCCGGCGGTGTGTTTGTTACGTCATCTGCATGCCTGGGGGACTCGCTCTCACCCTGGCGCCTACTTTTATTTATCGGAAAACTTTTCGGAAAAGTGCCCTACATAAACTTGCTCAAACGAGTGACTCTGGAGAGTTATTTCGAGCAAGCGGGATTTGTGGTCGATGTTCATTGGAGGCGCTCGATGATGGCAGCATTTATCAATCTGAAGAAGCCTACTGATTAGAGATTAGGCAATCATAACCAAATAGACACTAGTGGAGTTTGTCATTATCTTAGCAGGGTGAAAATTCTGAAAAAGAAAATGAAAAACTAGGCTAGAATCTCTACTGATTTAACCTACTATTTGCTGTTACATCGACTGTCAGAGTAGTTTCGATGCTTGTGGCTCAACGGCGCTACACCGCTATATGAGTTTATCTATAACCCCGCACAGGAAACATTATGAAACACCTACTATTGTCCGCCCTTATCCTTTCTGGCCTCAGTGCTACTTCATTGGCCCAAGACTCCGGCGCGCCGCCTGCAATCTTCAAACCGGGCGCACAAATTGAAGCTGAGCTCGACAGCGCTGCCGCCTCTTCTGCATCGGCCGGTGGCTGGTCCGTCACTATCTCACCTGGCGTCTCGGTGCGCCGCCGCAGTAGCGCGGTGGAGCAGTATGCAATCATTCATCCCTGGAGTATGGAGATTTATCGAATATTGGAAGGCAGCGGGACCTTCGTGACTGGCGGCAAGCTCATTTTACCCTTGGCTGAATCGAGTGACCCGAACATCGTGCGCACTCAACACGGTATTGAGGGCGGGCTTGCCAGGCAAGTGACCGCGGGAGATGTGTTAGTTCTTCAGCCAGGTACGCCACACTGGTTCAGAAGCATCGATGGAGAAACCATTAGCTATATGGAGAGTCGAATCATGATAACGACTCACCCGGTTCAGTATCAGTAGATTCACAATTGAAATGGATGCTGCACAGATGCGCATCATCCATTTCAAGTGACGCCTTTCGACTTCGTTATACCAGGGTGCCTTCACTGTAGTCGCGTATCGGCTGATGAATCTCATCCACGGTATTCATCACGAAAGGCCCTCGTTGTGCAATCGGCTCACCGATTGGCTTGCCCGTAATCAACACTAACTTCGTACCGCTAACTGCATTCAGATGCAGCAGACCGTCGCGCGAAAGCCGCGCAATCTTTCCTTCTGTTAGTTGGTACTCACTATCTCCTATATGTACAGAACCCCTATAAACATACACCAGAACCGTGTAGCCGGCGGGTATATCTACACCGACCCGGCTAGCAGCGCTAAAGCCAATATCCAGATATGCGGGATCAGTGCTCAATCCTGTCACGGCACCCCGAACTCGGACGTCATTAACTGCCAACTCTCCAGCTATTGCCCTTATCCTGACCCCATCCAGGTCGTAAGCCGGAATCGAGGCGGCGTCGACATCGTTGTAGGTTGCGGGTGTCATTTTTTCTGCGGCAGGCAGATTTACCCATAGCTGAAAACCGTGCATCTTGCCTTCTTCCTGCTTGGGCATTTCTGAATGTATAACACCAGAGCCTGCCTTCATCCATTGCACATCACCCGGGCCCAGCCTGCCTACATTGCCCATATGATCACGGTGTTCCATCTGCCCGGCTAGCATATAGGTCACTGTCTCGAAACCTCTATGGGGGTGCGGCGGAAAACCACCGATATAGTCAGCGGCCTTATCCGAACCGAACTCGTCTAGCATGAGGAATGGATCGAATCGCGCCAAATCGCCGCCGCCGAAGACTCGCTTCAGCTGTACGCCATCACCATCGCTCGTAGCCTGTGCGACTAATACTTCTTCTATTTCGCGCCTCTGTCTTTGCTCGTTCATGCGGCTGCCTCTTCTTCCAACTGGCCTACACTGTGTTCATCAATTTTGTTTTTAAGATTTTCAATCTCAGCTCTTGCCTGAGCCAGGCCCTGCTCTTTGCGCTCGGGTCCCATGTTAAGACCATCCGCGGTAATGAGTTCGACCTCACTAATACCAACGAAAGACATTACCTGCTTCATATACGGACGCAGGAAATCTGTTACTCCCGGCTCATGTAGGCCGCCCATAGCCTTTACTAGATAGGCCTGCTTCCTCTCGAGCAGACCAACGGGGCCGGTTTCGCTATATGTAAAGGTGACACCTGCTCTGGCGATGTGATCCACCCATGCCTTTAACATCGAAGGCAGCGAGAAGTTATACATCGGCAGGGCTATCAGGATTATATCCGCTTCTTGCAGTTCGGCGATTAATTGATCAGAGAAGGCTGACTTCTCTGTTTGCGTCGGGTCGCGCTCATCAGGCGCTGCAGATATCGCCTGCAACCATTCCCCGTCAAGGTGAGGGATAGCCTGATGCGCGAAATTCCTTTCGGTTATCTTGAACTGCTCCTGAGCGCTGAGCTTCACTAGTAATTCATCCATCAATAGGGAGCTCACGCTGCCCTCGCCTAAAATACTTGTGGTAATGCGTAGTACTTTTTTCATGTTTGGCCTCGGGGTTTGAACCGTTAATTGCTTGATTGAGGCTATCTTAGAGCATATTATTCGATCTATTATCGCTATTTTCACGCTTAATACATCGAATTATTTGATATATGAAGAACCCTCGCGTCTCGCTGGAACAATGGCTTGCCTTTAAAACCGTCGTGGATTGCGGTTCCTATGCCATGGCGGCCCAGACCCTGAACAAGAGCCAGTCTTCGATCAGCTACGCGATTGCCAGGCTCAACGAACAGCTGCCTCAGCCGGTTCTGATTCTAGATGGACGCAAGGCGGTAATGACCGATGCCGGCCAAGTTCTCTACCGCCATGCAGAGCAGCTCTTGAATCAGGCTAGTCAGGCCGAGGCCATAGCCAGCTCACTCGCTTTGGGATTCGAATCGGAAGTCGCTATAGCCGTGGATGTACTGGTAGAAGTCGGCTCTTTAGTCTGCGCATTCGAAGAGTTCTCGCAGGAATTTCCTCATACACGGATACGCGTTCTGGAAACCAGCCTCTCCGGTACTACCGAGGCGCTGCTCGAGAAGACCGCCGACCTGGTCATCGGCACAAAGACGCCTCCGGGTTTTCAGAGCAGACCCTTATTGCAGGTGAAGATGATTGCCGTGGCGGCCCCTGGTCATCCGCTGGTCAAGAACAGAGAGGATGTGTCTGAGCTGGAGCTGCGCAGCATGCGACAAGTAGTGCTAGGAGATACCGGCACCTTTAGAGAACAGGACTCGGGGTGGCTACAGGCAGATCAACGCTGGACCGTCAGCCATTTTTCTACCAGCATCAAGCTACTTCGCTCCGGCCTCGTCTTTGCCTTTCTCCCGCAGAATTGGATAGAACAGGAACTTGCCGAAGGCAGCCTGCAGAGAATCCCTCTGGCACCAAGCATGGATCGCCTGCTTCAGGTACACATGATGCTGGCAGACAATCAGGCAGCTGGGCCTGCCACCAAAGCCCTGTATGAGACGATCTTTGAGAAGCTTTCAGCACCTGCTTAGTAACGGCTCCATTCTCTCCAGCACTGTCTCTAAGACCTTCTCTACAACTGACTGCACCTACCTGACTCATTCAGCTTCTATTCATTCAACTTGAGTATGCTCAAGCTGGAGAATTTTATTCTGCTAGAAAGTTATTCATTTTAAGAAGTAGGTGAATATTATGGTTTTCAAGAAATTATTGTTAAGCCTCTGTGTAATTGGCGCCCTGGTTATCAGTCAGGTTGCGTCAGCCGACAGTCGCAGTCATCGTCGTGGCTTCAGTGATTATGGCTATGGCCATAACAATTACCGCAACAGCTACCGTAACAATTACCGCAGGCATGGGCGTGTGAATTCCTATCACTATGGCGCTCGTGACAGGAGCTACGATAGACGCTATAGGAGTGGTTTTACTATCTCCTACGGAAACTACTATCCCCGCAATAGACGCTATGATTCAGGTAGTTTTGTTGGTGGTTTGGTCTTGGGCTCACTGCTGAGCTACCCAAGATATTCATCACGAAACCACGAGAGTTTTGTGTACAGAACCCCCCCGGTAACGCGAACCCGTGAGATTATCTATGTGGACAATTCAAGCTCTCGCAGTGCCACGCCCGTTGCCAGCGGCCGGCGTCTTCTGCGCGACCTCGAAGGCAATTGCTTTGAAAGAATTGTC
>Ga0209630_10000113_pt1 | contig 93685 bp, 85 predicted proteins | sample COG_01_FD_184745 | JGI IMG/M metagenome (GOLD analysis project Ga0209630, IMG submission 184745) | Pelagic Microbial community sample from North Sea - COGITO 998_met_01 (SPAdes) (version 2) | ecosystem: Environmental > Aquatic > Marine > Neritic zone/Coastal water | place: Helgoland, sampling...
TGAAGCTGCACTGGGTGCTGTTGGTGGTTATCGTAAACTGTTGAATTCATCACGTAACAGTGGTGTATTGATGGTTTTCTCACTACCATAAGTACTAAACAGACGTAAGTTTGTTAAAATGTCCCCGGCACTTCGGTGCCGGGGATTTTTTTTTAAGTATTACCTGTATCTTTTAGGTGTAGATTTTAAAGTTCAGTATTTATCTAGTTTATCTAAAAGAACTTGTTAGCATTTTTGTAGTCTCAAAGTTTGAGTCCGTAAAACCTAGGATTAAATTAAATACGAAAAAAGTTTTGTCCGCTTAATTATAAATTGATAAATAAGCATGTATAGAAAGCTGCAGCTATTATGATTCAGCTGAAGATTTACATTTATATACAACAAAATTGAATACATCAAAAACAGTAATGAATAATATTAAATAATTACCCGGAGATGAGTAAGATGAAAATAACCAATGTTTTAGCCAAAATCATGATTGCAACAGCAATGTTACTGCCTAATTTTGTCTATGCTGCAGATCACGTAATAAAGGCTGGTGCACGTGCCTTTGAAACACCAATACTTTATGTCGCAGAGGGTGACAAAGTTCAATTTTCAAACATGAACTCTCACAATTCTGCATCTGTTGATGGTTTAATTCCTGATGGTGCGACAGCTTGGGCCGGTGGAATGGGTGAGAATGTTGCTCCAGCATTGGAAAAAGCAGGCATCTATTCTTATGTATGCGTACCGCATATAGGTTTTGGTATGGTTGGTGTTATCGTCGTTGGCGATGTTAGTGCTGAAGATATAGCAGCCTATAAGCAAAAAGCGATTGACACATTAGAAGGGCCCTTCCGAAGATTGCTTGGCAAGATTAACAAAATTAAACCAACCATATAATCTTACCACTTTGATTAAAATTACTAATCGACTGGAATGCCCGCTGCTAATCAGCGGGCTACATAACTTATGAAAATATTTTACGCAATCATCTTATCAATATCATTTATTCAACCTGTCTTCGCTAATGAAGACCCAGGTATGCCTGACTTAGAATATCTCAAGGTATGTGCAGATCCATATATGTTACCCTTTTCTAATCAAAAAGAAGAAGGCTATGAAAACAAAATTGCTCAATTACTGGCTAAGAAACTGGGTTTGAAATTAAAGTATGAATTCTTTCCACAACGTATTGGTTTTATAAGAAACACGCTTAGAGCAGAATCAGAAGATAGCCTTGGCTTTAAGTGTGACCTAGTCATCAGTGCACCATCTAATTTTGAATTAGCTGCAACAACGGAACCTTATTTCACATCGACATACGTTTTGGTTTACGCCAAGGGTAAAAAACTGGATTCAATAACTGATCCATCTATGTTAGATAAATTTGTCAATGAAGATGGAAATGAAATAAAGATCGGTTTGCCAGATCGTGGACCACAACAATTATGGGTGTTTTACAATGAACTGATGGGGAGTATGGTGCGTTATTCTGGCCAATCAGGCGATCCAAAAGTCAATCCAGGCCAACAAATGGTCGAAGATGTTGCTTCTGGCAAGATCGATGCGACGATCATATGGGGACCAACGGCAGGTTATTTCGCTAAAGAGCTTAAAAAAGATAATGTTGAATTAGTCTTGTTACCTCTGTCAGATGACCCGAAAAAGCCAGAAATGCGATTTTCATACAGTTTTTCTATGGCCGTTCGTTATGGTGAAAAAATCTGGAAAGAAAAAATTAATAGCTTAATTAAAGATAATAAATCTGAAATTGAGCAAATATTAACTGATTACGGCGTGCCGTTAATTAAATAGTAGAGTTAAAGCCTTATGAAATTTAGTACTTATATATTTTTGTCAATTTGTACCTTAGCCATGATAAACGTCAATGTTATGGCTGAAGAACAGAATCAAACAGTCGTGACCCCTACAGGCGGCACGCCTTTATCAAAGGAAGAGCTTGAGTCTAGAATAGGTCGTTTTGGTGATGTTGATGAGATACCGGAAGATTTTCAATTCAACGCGGCTGAAGTTTTGTTATGGCATGCTGATCATTTAGCAAATATTGAGGAACCTGTTAGCCTATATTACGAGTTTGTAAAATCAGGTACGTTTGAAGAAGGATTTACCGATTCTGTTTATTTAAAGATATTAGAAATAAATGAAGATGGATCTAAAAATGCAATGATGGAGTTCTTTACCGCAGAGAAGAAACAAGTTGTAACGCCAGAAAATGTGACAAATATAAAAGGTAACCCGACAATTGGCATCTATATGCAAGGCGATGTCTATGAAATGAATCGTATAGCCAATGGTCATTGGCGGCATTTTCAAAAATCTATTAAGATTTCTTTAAGAAATGATGCAGTGGTAGAACCGACTACTTTTAAATTTAATGGCAAAGATTATAAAGGTGAAAAAGTGTTTTTCTCTCCTTATTTAAATGACCCGCACAGACGTGATTTTGAGAAATTTGCTGATAAGTATTATGAGTTCATCTTTTCAGATGAAATTCCCGGTAGTCTTTATCAAATAACAACAATCATTCATGATAGAAGTAAAGAGAATGCAGAACCACTAGTTTTGGAGACATTAACTTTAATCGATGTTAAATCAAACTAATCCTGATTTAAATAGCCCTCTGTAAATTCCAAGTTTGAGGAAAAAAAAACATCTATCTTCGTGAAAATTAAGATAGATGTTATTTCTTTTTAACTTATCTGTTCTTTCTTCTTTCTGTTAATTTGATCATTTGCACGCGTTCCTTTTTTCAAAGCGACGGCACAAAATTTAAATTCTGGTATTTTACCAAAAGGGTCTAACTCTTCATTTGTAATCAAATTGGCTGCGGCTTCAGTGAAAGTAAATGGCATCATGACGACTCCTTCCAGCATATGTTCATCCGCACGTGTCGTGGCCGCTATCCTGCCTCTGCGTGACTCAATAACCAGCATATCGCCTGTTTTTATTTTAAATTTAGCCATGTCTTTTGGGTTAATCATGATGCATGGCCCAGGTTCGAGCGCATCTAGAACGCGTGAATGTCGCGTCATTGTCCCGGTATGCCAATGCTCTAATTGACGACCAGTAACGAAGACATAAGGAAATTTAGGATCTGGCATTTCTGCAGCTTCAATATACTCAGCTGGTACAAATCGACCTTTACCGTCATCTGTTGGGAAGATGCCATCTTTAAAAATAATGGGTTCTCCAGGGTCACCTTCTTTTAATAGTGGATAAGTTAGAGAATCTTCTTGTTCCAGTCTTTCCCATGTCATGCCACCCATACTTGGTACCGCTTTACGTATTTCATTAAAGACATCTTTTGGACCTGTATAATTCCAATCAAGACCAATCCGGTTTGCGATCTCTTGAATTATCCACAAATCTTGTTTAGCTTCACCAGGAGGGTCAATTGCTTGTCGTCCCATTTGTACTCGACGATCAGTATTGGTAAAGGTGCCCGTTTTTTCTGGAAATGCACTTGCAGGTAAAATCACGTCTGCATAACTGCAGGTTTCTGTAAAGAAAATATCCTGAACTACGCAGTGTTCAAGGTTTGCCAATGCAGCCCGCGCATGATTCAGATTTGGATCAGACATAGCAGGATTTTCACCCATTATATAAAGACCATTTAAATCCCCATCATGAATGGCATGCATAATCTCGACTACGGTCTTGCCAGCATTATGGTTTAATTTCTGTCCCCAAAGTTTTTCAAATTTTTCTCTAACATTTGGGTCAGAGACAGGTTGGTAATCAGGATAAACCATAGGGATTAAACCAACATCTGAAGTGCCTTGTACATTATTTTGCCCTCGTAAGGGATGTAAGCCTGTACTAGGTCGACCAATCTGTCCGGTCATTAGTGCTAGAGATATTAGGCAACGGGCATTATCTGTCCCATGGATATGTTGTGATATACCCATTCCCCAAAATATGATTGCGGTTTCTGCCATTGCATATAGTCGCGCAACAGTTTTTATTGTTTCAGGTGGAATTGCACAAATGGGCGCCACTTCTTCTGGGCTGTATCTAAGTACAGTTTCTTTTAACGCCGCAAAACCATCTGTGTGTTCATCAATAAATTCCTGATTTTGTAAGTTTTCAGTGATAATCGTGTGCATTATTGCATTAAGTAATAATACATCTGTGCCCGGTCTTAATTGTAATAAGTGTTCTGCATGTAGGTACATCTCTGAACCATAGGGTTCAATCAGTATCAATTTGCTCCCACGGTCTGTGGCATTTTTAATAAATGTAGCAGCAACCGGGTGGTTATCATTTGGGCGAGCCCCAATAACAATGATGACTTCTGCTTTTGAACCATCAGCTACCTGATTAGATACAGCTCCAGAGCCAATTGTCTCTAATAGAGCTGCTACCGATGAGGCGTGGCAAAGGCGTGTGCAATGGTCAACATTATTGGTGCCAAAACCTGTGCGAACAAGTTTTTGTACTAGATAGGCTTCTTCATTACTACCTTTTGCACAACCAAAACCAGCTAATGCTTCACTACCCTTATCATCTCTTATGGTTTTTAATCCATTGGCAGCGTAGTCTAATGCTTCTTCCCAACTGGCTTCACGAAAATACTTGTGCATATCTAATGGGTCGATTAGTTCTGATGTTTTCTCAGCATCATCACGACGAATCAAAGGTTTACTTAGACGATCTGGATGGTGAACATAGTCAAATCCATATCTTCCTTTCACACAGAGTCTGCTTTTGTTTGCAGGACCATCACGGCCTTCAATATATTGAATATGATTGTTTTTAACGATATAGGTTAGTAAACATCCTACGCCACAATAAGGGCATGCCGATTCAACTTTTTTATCTGGTTCAATTAAGCCAACATTTTTTGCCGGCATTAACGCACCGGTAGGGCATGCTTGAACACATTCGCCACAAGCTACGCAGGTACTCTCACCCAGGGGTTCGGCCATGTCAAAGGTGATCTCTGCATGCTTGCCACGATAGGCTAAACCAATGACGTCATTAACCTGCTCTTCACGACAGGCTCTGACACAACGTGTACATTGAATACAGGCATCAAGATTTACAGCTATAGCAGGGTGAGAGAGATCTGGTTTAGTTTGTTCACGCTGTTCAAAGCGTGGATTGAATACATTTAGTTTTTCTGCCCAATAATCTAGTTCAGAGTTTAAGGTATAAGGTGATTTCCCTTGTTGTGGCATATCCGATAGTAATAATTCCAATACCATCTTTTGTGAAAGCTGGGCTCTTTCATTATCGCTATTTACTTCCATACCCTCAGCAGGTTGACGACAGCAAGAAGGTGCTAATACGCGTTCCCCATCAATCTCAACCATGCAAGCGCGACAGTTTCCATCTGGACGGTAGCCCTCTTTATAACAAAGGTGGGGTATTTCTATGTCATTTCTTTTTGCAGCCTGCAGTATAGTTTCGTCACCATAGGCATCGATTTCATTGCCGTTAAGTTTAAAAGTAGTGGCTTTTTCATTCATGAATTTTGGATTAGCAGCCATTATTTAAATTCCTCAGGGAAATATTTCATCGCACAGCGTAAAGGATTTGGTGCCGCCTGACCTAAGCCACAGATAGATGCATCGGCCATTGCCGTTGATAGCTCTTCTAATAGAGGTTGATCCCAATCATCTTTCTCCATCAGCTTAACTGCCTTAGCCGTTCCAACTCTACACGGAGTACACTGACCGCAAGATTCATCTTCAAAAAAGCGCATTGCATTTAATGCCATTTGTTTTGCACTATCTTTATTAGATAATACGACAATTGCTGCTGAGCCAATAAAGCAGCCATAAGGTTGCAAGGTATCGAAATCTAGGGGGATATTAGCTAATGAAGCAGGCAAAATACCACCAGATGCGCCGCCTGGGAAATAACCATACAAATCATGGCCTTCTAGCATTCCGGCACAATACTCATCTATTAATTCCTGCATGGTTATGCCAGCAGGGGCGAGATGTACTCCAGGCTTTTGCACGCGACCACTGACAGAAAAAGAACGCAGTCCTTTTCTGTCATGACGACCATTATTAGAGAACCATTCCGGACCATTGCTAATAATGTCACGGATCCAGTGCATACTTTCCATATTTTGTTCGAGGGTAGGGTGGCCAAATAAGCCGACCTGTGCAACATATGGAGGTCGTAACCTCGGCATCCCGCGTTTACCTTCAATAGATTCAATCATTGCAGATTCTTCTCCACAAATATAAGCACCAGCACCACGTCTTAAGTGTATTTCAGGTAACTCACAAGGTGGATCTTGTTTCAATAGTTCAAGTTCTTTTTCTAATGCTTTGCGACAGCCCGCATATTCGTCTCTTAAATAAATATAAATTTTGTCTGCATCTGTAGCCCAGTGAGCAATTAGAGTGCCTTCAATAAAACGATGAGGATCTTGCTCAAGGTAAATCCTATCTTTAAATGTCCCTGGCTCTCCTTCATCTATATTAATAGCAACCATTTTAGGTTTAGCTTGTTCGCTTAATATGCGCCATTTACGGCCAGTCGGGAAACCTGCTCCACCAAGACCACGTAGGTTGGAATCTTCCAGTAGAGATATGATGTTTTCGCGTTCAAATTTCCCTTCAACACAATCGACTAATAATTGATAGCCGCCATTTTTTTTATATTCTACAAAGCTTATACAGTTAGGCTCAGTATCCTCAAAGGCGTTATTTTCGATCGCTGATTTAACCTTCGTTGTATCTGCAGTTTCTATTGGGTTTGTTCCAACAACAGCAACGGGAGCGGCGTTACACCGTCCGACACAGGGCACAGCTTGAATACGAACGTCATCAATATCTTCAGCCTCAAGTTGTTGGAGCAATGTTTTAGCGCCAAACATCTCACAGGTCAGTGAATCGCATACTCGAACTGTTTTAGCAGGTGGGGGTGATTCATTTTCTTTTAATACATCAAAGTGATGATAAAAGGTTGCTGTTTCATAGACTTCAGCCATGGGCAGGCTCATATCTATCGAGAGCGCAAGAATGTGTCGGTTTGATATATGGTGATAATGATCTTGTATTTTATGAAGATTCTCTATCAACATATCTCTTGTACGAGGAGCATCGCCAAGAACCTGTCTGATCTCTGCTAAAGACTTATGGGGGGTAGTACGGCCTTCGACACGACCTTTCTTTCCGCGAGTTCGTTTCATTGATATTCGTTTTTATATGGATTTTTAGTATTTGTTAACAAGTGTCATTCCGATTACTGAATATACATACTAAATTATAAACAATAGTCTGTATTTACAATAGCTGCTTAGATGCCACTGTTAAACCACAATTATTGATAGAAACGAACATCATCCCAATTCTAGCAATTAATTTTATCTACAATATTGATTTAGTTCTTACATAATGTCAATTATGCTTTTTGTGCAGATAAAATCTGCTATTTTCTGCAAAAATAAGCTAAGAGCACAAATGACGCTATTTATAATGTTGTAAAATCAGAAGCTCTCCTTTTCCATTTCTGGCCAAGTCTCCTGAAAATCTATGAGCTTCAGGACCATATTTATTGAAGAGTGAAAGTTCATCATCAATACTCGCTAATTGTGTAAATAAGAGGCGTAAGAACTGCATTTTCAAATTACCACAGCTTTTAAATGTTGCTGATAGATGAGTGGGCTTTTTAGCAAGTATTATCGTGCCGCGGCGCATGCCCTCTCCCGGCAGTTTACCTACTTTATCAAGAACAATTATCGTGCCTGCATGAATACGGCTGCCACAATAATTCCCGGATTTGCCCTGTATTATGATTATACCGCGTCGCATTCTATCTCCAACTCGGTCACCTGCATTACCTTTAATATTGATAAGGCCATTGGACATGCCAAAAGCATCACCGGGTAATCCGGCACCAACATAATCACCCGCATTACCATTTATATTAATACGTCCTCCAGACATGGCATTACCTGTCCACGAACCGGTATTTCCAATAACTGTAAGAGTGCCATTTTTCATTCCTTGACCTAGAAAATCTCCGGCATCTCCATTAATTGTAAGGCTACCTTTGGTCATTGCTTGACCTGCATTGATAAGCTTATCGGTGCTGTTTTCTATAATTATCTGTGACGAGTCGGTACCTTCTACGGTAAATAAAGTATCTAGTTTGCTCGTTTTATTGCCATAGATAATTTTTAAATTCTTTATTTGAGTAAGTGTTTTACCTTCCAGGTTCTCCGGGGTTAGTGGCGCTGCATCCAAAGTAAATTTAGGCTGGTTCTTCAATGTAAATATTAACGCGCTCATTTAAGTAGTTTCCTAAGGTGAAATAAATGGGGGCCAAGATTACCTCCATAATTTCCTGCGCTGATGCGGCAGATACCCTTTGCAGGACCAAATGAGCATGCTGCCTTTATTCCTAGGCGCATTGCTTCGTTTATAGATTCTTCATCAAGGCCATCTATTACGATTTCTAGCACTGAACCAATTTCATCTGATAGCTCGGATTTAACTTGACCTTTTAGGGTAGGGCAATAAGCCTCATTGGTTGAAGCAGTAAGAAATTTATACTTTGAACCAACTTTTGAACCTGAGCCAACAACACCCCCCGGGAAAGCAGTTATGACTCCTGGCACCTTTTGAATCTCTTCGACTGCCTTTTCACAGGCAGCTAGTCCATGTCTGGCCGTTTTTGCCAAAACTAGAAAGTTACCACCACCAATAGCTTTTGTTACACCCGCCGTTTCTTCAACAATGAATTCCCCATGCATCACCGGGATACGCCAAAAACGCCTTTTATTGACTACTTTTGATATTTGAAATCCATCCCCAAAAAAACGAAGACTTTTACCCATGGAAACTTTTTGTTCGCTATCTAATCCTGAATAACAGGCTGTTGTAGCAGTGGTCATAACAGATTGGCCAACGCGCGTTGCGACATGTTTTTCAAGATCTTTCATCGACATTGCAAATATCATGACGGAAATACCTGGTCTACCATCAGGCGTTTCTGATGGTTTAAGTTCTCGTTCAATATCTGCTTCAATACCACAAGCTATAACTGATGATGCAAAACCACGTATTGCATTAGCAGCACGATATGCCCATTTAAGTGTCATTGCTGTGATGATTATGCGTGTTGCTTTCATTGGGAAAGCCTCCGCAAATGTATCATCTATCTGTACGCCATTTATTTTCATAATTAATTAATATTTACATACAGGGTTGCACGATAATTTTACCATTGCCATGTTCAACGATTTCATCATCATCAATTTTAAAATTACCAAGGCTGACCGTATGGAAATCTTTAAAATAACGTTTAAGTGATTTTTCTATGCCGTTATCAAATTCCGGTCTCAATGTATGAGTGGCGCCATTGACTACTTTTACAATTTTCCCATTACGCACAATAAGCTCACCATCTTTAAATACGTAGTCGGGTTTGCTAAACATTTTCTCTTTATCTTTATTGTTGGTGTATACAGTGATATCTGCAACAGCTCCTGATCCTAAATGCCCTCGATTTTTTAAGCCAAGACTTCTAGCAGGAGCCGCTCTAGTCATTATTGCGATATCGTATAATGAATATTCTCTATCGATACTTGCTAGTGTGCTTGCTGCTGCTGCTTCTTTATTAATGGTTGAGAGCATGTCATTTCTGAAGCTTCTATCCATCAATAAACGTATTAGATGTGGATAACTGGTAAATGGCGCACCATTAGGGTGATCTGTTGTCAGAAAGATTCTCCATGGATCATCGACAAGTAGAAATAGTTCCAGACCTATAGCCCATTGCAATGCATTTACAAAGTTTTTGTCTCTGTATTTAAAAGGTACAACCCCACAACCCGCGTCACACTCAATATCCATAATAACCCATTTTTTAGGGTGTGCATGCCAATGACCCGCATATTGCAACATCGAGTCACCAGAAGCCGTGACTGTTTGACCAAATAATACCTGGCCGACATCAATAGATATATTAGGGTTTTTGTTAACGGCTTCAGCAATTTCTGCAGCCCCGGACGAGAATTTTTTATCACCTTCGGTTCCATAGCTGTGAAATTGAATATGAGTAAGATGCATGCGCATACCTTCAACGGCATCAATAGTTTCTAGCGTAGTTTTGAGATTGCCGGGCACGCCCAGATTACACCCATGCACATGCAAAGGATGTGGTATACCTAATTCTGTTACTGCTCTGGCAAGAGATTTTATAATGTCGCGCGGAGATACACCGTAGTATTGATTTAATTCATCGAGTTCAAGTTTGCGTTGGTTAAATTTGAAGGCGCTTATGCCGCCTGGATTAACAACTTTAATTCCTAGCGCTTGTGTTGCATTTATAGTCCAGCCAACATAATCACTGATGGCAGCCTGATCTTTCTTTGACGCTAACATACGCAAAAAGAAATCATCACTGCCAAGCATGGCATAGGCACCTTTGTCGACCATTGGCGTGTCAGCCATTTCCATATGCGTTTGACGTGCATTAGCAGGTAACATCGCTGGTTCAAAGCAGGCGGTATAACCCATTTCAGCGTAGCGATAACCGGCAGTCAGAGTTGATGGTGCTGCATATCCACAACCTGAACGAGTGAGTTCTGTTCTTTCAACCAAATCTGCGGCATGATCTTCTGGCAACATCATGCGTGCTATATTAACTTTGCCGCCACCGATATGAGTATGAATATCAATTGCGCCGGCCATGATAACCTTGTCTTTCATGTCATAGGTTTTACAAATTTTTGTATTACCAGAGGGCTTGCGTGTTATATGGCCGTCATTGATATAGATATCCCTGTGCTCTCCATTAATACCATGGACAGGATCATAAACAATACCGTTAGTTAATTTTATATACATTCGTTTTGTCTATATCCTTTGTAAAACTTGCTTCAGTATTGAACTGACATTGGCATATGGAGATTGCCTTAACTTTTTTAATGGTAGTGATACTGCGCTATCAGCGCGGATTAGTTGTCCCGAATGGTCAACGCCCGGGGTTGATACCGGTATAAAGATATCGGGTTTAAAATTTAATTTAGTCTCAGGCGTGCAAAGTACAATGGTTGGTATTGATGCACGGGGGGAATTCACATTTGAACTAAAACTGGAAATCCAGAGTAGGGAATCGACCTCTTTATTTTTAAGCACGTTATATGTTGAATTACGTTGAGCGTCATATTCGGGATAACCTTTATTAAAATTAACACGTAATGGATAACCACTTTGCCATGCGCAGACGCTATTCGCGCTTGTTGCACCATCATTACCGCCTAATGAAAATCCAGCAAAGCGGGTAAAGCGTGTTAGATATTTTACAATTTCACAAAAATTTTGAATTGTAAGTTCTGCGTGAGGTATATCTAGTTCAGATGGAGACCATACAATTACGCCATATTTGGCAGACTTCATTTGAACAGCTAATGATTGCAGTGTTTTAATTTTTATTCCTGCTATTTCTGTTACATCAAGGCTCGCACCAGTTACAAGTGCATGTAAAGCTGAAATGACTTCACCTATCTGTTCTGTTTTGCAGTTGAGTGTAGTTGGTTGTTTACCGTCCGGGCTTATCCCTGCTTTACTATCTAGTTGTTCCCCTATGTACACTATGTTGCGATCCTCATTTTTGAGCTTAAACATAGATTTTTTATTCCAGATGGTGCGTTCGAAAAATCGTGGATAATTTCTTGCATCTGTCCCGGCGAAAATAATTAAATCTGCACGATTTCTAATTTCGGTCATGGTTGTTGTTATCCAGCCAAGATCCTGTAATACAAGTGAGTTGCGAATAAGCGCGTTGCCGTGCATGTGATCAACGATGGCGCCCGTTTTATCTGCAAGATGCATTACCTGTCGCATTCCACCAACGTCTGTACCAAGACCTGCAAATAATGGGTTATGTGATTTCTTGAGAATGTCACATATGGCATCTATGGCTTCTGAAAGCGGGACATTCTTACCTTTTATTTTTGGAGAGGATACTGCTTGTTTAGACTCGAAAGAAGCGACCGCTTTGGGACAGCCATTATCGAGTACTTTAAGTGTCTCATCCTGACTTTGGATAACTAAATCATCACACAGTATCCCACAGAAAGGACAGGTCACATCCTTGTTGATGGTACTTGAAATATTTGATGTTTTATCCAATGACAACTCCTTAAGTTTCAATCAATGATAATTTACGAAACACAAACAATCCCGTGCAACAATACCAGCATAGCCTACAGCTAATAAAGGTGCATCATTATCAACAATTAATATTACCGAACTTGAAGGTGTATATTTGTAAAATGTAGTGCAGTATCAGAAACACATTTGATTATTCTGTGACTGACAACATCTCATTAATATAGGTGTATTTCTCTCTAGGTTTCCCTTTGGGTTCTCCACGCTGAATTTCTTTAGCGTCTATCTTCTTCCAATCATCATAACTTACATGATGTATGTTGTTACTTTCTAAAATCGTAAATATCGCATTAGCACCTGATTTCTTACTACCGTCATCCAATTTGCTTAGATCATGTAATAGACAAGCAACTGTTTCAACACTGCAAGCTCGATTTGTGCCAATTATGCCACTAGGCCCACGTTTAATCCAACCCGCCGTATAAAATTGCCGAACGACATTGTTATCATTATCAGTAACCCTGCCATTTTCATTAGGTATGGTGCCCCAGCTTTCATGAAACGGTACTCCCTCAATTGGGGTTCCTCGATAGCCTATGCTACGAAATAAAATACCGCTATCGAGTTCCATTATCTCCCCTGTACCTCTGGCAGACTGTTTAAAAGGTTCTCCGGATAAAGTATTTTTTTCAAGCACGACTTTTTCTAGTATAGAATTACCAACTAGTTCTTTGGGGCCCATTAAAAAGCTGAAGAAACATTTTCTCGATTTACTACTATCAATGTCACGTTTAGAAAATTCGCAAAATAGTTCGTATATTTTTTTGCTGGCAACATTACTTTTTTCTTCTAACTCACATGTGCTTTCTGGATTAAGAGGCATGTCTTGCTCGAGTACAATAGGGTTGCAGTCTGCAAGCTCTCCAAATTCACGTAATTCTTTTGGCGTGAATTTGGCTTGTGCAGGACCACGTCTACCAATGACATGTATTTCCTTTATCTTGCTATCAGCAAGAGTGTCGAGCGCATGTTGCGCGATATCAGTATGTTTTAATTCATCGACAGTTTTAGACAATATTCTACTGACATCAGCAGCAACATTTCCTTGTCCAATGATGACAGCGACGTCGTGAGAAAGATCAAATTCACGATCACGATAATCCGGATGTCCGTTATACCAGCCGACAAATTCTGTAGCCGTATAACTGCCTTTTAAATCTTCACCAGGGACACCTAACTTACGGTCTGACTCTGCACCGCAAGTAAAGATAACAGCGTGGTGAGATTCACATAAGTCTTTAACAGTAATATCTGTCCCGACAGTTACATTGGCTATTAAATTGAAATAAGGTGATTCAGCAATTTTTTCATATAGCTTGATTGCCTGCTTCAATTTTTGATGGTCTGGCGCAACACCGCTTCGTACTAAACCGAATGGAGAAGGTAAGCGTTCAAGCACGTCCACCTTAACCGTAATATCAGATTTAATCAGGGCTTCAGCGGCATAAAAACCACTCGGGCCGCTACCAACGATGGCGACTAATAGTGGGTTTTGTTCAGTTCCAAGAGTTGACATCAGATCAATTAAAAGCCTAATTCGGTCTTACGCTCTTCAGCACCGGGCAGGGGATCCATTTGTTCTTCACAAACGGGTAGGTCAGGTGCTTTTTCAGCGTTAATCTCAATCCATTTTTCTTGATCTTCCGGTATGTCGTCTCCTTCATAGATGGCCTGAACCGGACATTCAGGTATGCATGCACTACAGTCAATACAGACATCCGGATCGATATACAGCATTTCATCATCATAATGAAAGCAGGCGACAGGGCAGACTGTTACACAATCAGTAAAACGGCAGCTTTTACAGTTTTCAGTTACGATTGTTGTCATCGTTTCCTCCTCAGCCTTAACAGGCAGTTACTCTAGTGAAATTTAAAGTGTAGTAATATGAATTACTTACCCGCGTATAACAAAATTTCCCCTCGGTTTAATTCAATCGAGTCGCCACACCAACGTTCGAAGGGACTATTCATCAAAGAATCACTGATAGTGAGTCCAAGTGTTTGTAAATATTTAAAATAATGACGTAGAAATGAAGGTTGATAATCGCAACTTTTGGTAAAAGTTGGCAATAACTCAGACTTAGTCTGACAAATTATTGAACCACGTTTCATCCCCGCGCCAGTGCGAATACCCATTTCTCCAAGCACAATAATTGTACCAGCGACCATGTTTACACCGGTAAAGTCACCGGAATTACCACCTACGACAATTAAGCCGCGTCGCATAACATGGCCGGTTTCATTTTTTACATTGCCATGCACAATGATTTCACCGCCTTGCATACCAATAGTACTACCACGGTAACCGCTGCCGACCATATGACCTGCATTACCTTTGACGGTAATCCTGCCGCCGAGCATTTCTGGGCCTACCCAATCAGAGGCATCACCCTCGATGATTATTTCGCCACCACTCATGGCAGCACCTGTATGGACACCAACATTACCTGAAACCGTTATTTTTCCAAAGGACATGGTCGAAGCTATGTGTTTTACATCGACCAAATCACCTTCAATATTAATTTCACCATCAAAGTCACCACTGCATTCAAAGAAATCTTTTAATGGAACCTGACGATTACCATGAAAGACGGTGAGGTTTTCTATTTCCGTTGGGCTGAGAGATTGCATTCGGTCGGGGCAAATACAGTCCGCTTCCAGAGGCACTTCGGGTTTTGTATGTAGTTTTAATTTGAGAGCCATTCGTTAAGTTTCCGTAATTATCTTATCGGTTTAAGCTTCAAGGCCTAGTTTATGTAACTGAATATGATATTGACCCAATCCACCACCATAATTGCCTGCTGATATTTTCTTTATGCCAGGTTTAGCAGCAGCGATTGCACCAACACGCATCGCTTGTTCTACTGCCTCTAAAGTTAAGCCATCGATAACGATCTCAAGCACACTATTAATACCATCATCCAGTTCAGAGTTTTCTACTACGCCACGCAGTGTTGGACAGTACGCATCATTTGTTGAAGCAATCAGTTTTTTATATTTAGAACCGACCTTGCTACCACTGCGAACAACCCCATTAGGGAAAGGGAGGATGATGTCGCTTAATTCACGCATTGCTTTTGTTGCAGCACTTGCTGCCTTCAATGTCGATTTTTGATCTTTACCTAAGATTAATAAATTACCACCGCCAACAGATTCTTGAATATTAAACTTATCGTCAACTAGGAACTCACCATCCATGACAGGGATGCGCCAGAGTTTAGATTCACCAAGGACTTTACTAATTTGATGGCCATCGCCAAAGTAACGTAATTGGCCACCAACAATAACCGACGAGCCTTCGGCTAATCCGTTATAACAGGCTGTAGTAGGACAGGTCATAACACATTGACCAATGCGTTCCATTAACCGTTTGCCCAGACTTTCAGCATCCATGGCAAACATTAAAACGCTTACACCGGGTCTTAGATCAGGAGAGTCATCAGCATCAATAATAGCTTCTATTCCGGCTTCACATTTACATCCAATGACGGACGTTGCAAAACCAGTTATTGATTGTGCTGCCGCCATGGCCCATTCTTTTGTCTCTGCAGTGATGATGACGCGACTGCCATACATCTTGAAGGCTTCGGCAAAGGTATCGACAATAGTTGTTGATTTTATCTTCATCGCTATGCCTTCCCTGTTGCTATAATTTCATGGTCATGAAGATAGCTATCATCAACAGCATAATTAGAAAATTCGATTGAATAATAACTTTCGAAGAAAGGTTGTACGACTTCTTCAATTTTCTTGTCATATTCAGGTGTGATATGTAAGAGTTTACCGATGAAATCAGTAATAAACTCATGATTACCTATGATGATATTACCTGACTTGATGACATAACGCGGAGCATTAAACATCATCTCTTTATCATCCATTTCATCGTATATTGTTATATCTGCATCTGCACCAACACCTAAATGACCTTTGTTTTTTAAACCTAAGGCTCTAGCAGGACCGGCTCTTGTAATAATGGCAATTTCGTTCAAGGTAAATTCACGATCTAAATCGCGCAGTGAACAATTCTCCAACGCGCTTTGGTTGACGCGTTTCATTTCTTCATGACGGAACGCCTTATCCATCAGCAGTTTAATGAGCTTGGGATAATTCATGAACGAGCCACCGTTAGGGTGGTCTGTCGATAAAATTACTCGCCAAGGATCTTTTGCCATTAAAAATATTTCAAGACCAATTGCCCACTGCAGGGTGTGCATATAAATGTGTTCTTGATAATTGAAAGGGAGGATGCCGCAGCCACTCTCACACTCAGTATCTGCATTGACCCATTTGCCTTTGGTATGCCCCTTTAAAACATAAGCCAAGGGTGCATCAGCTGTCATGATAGTCGACTTACCAAACATAACCTGACCGACATCACAGGTGATGTTCGGGTGGTTGTCGACGTACTCAACAATTTCCGCAGCTTTAGAAACCGGATTCTTGCCTAACTCTCCGCCATAACTATGAAACTGGATATGGGCAATGTGCGCGCGCATATCACCTGCTGTTTTCATGGTTTCTAATGTGGTTATATAGTTGCCACTATGACCAAGGTTGTTGCAGTGGATATGCGGTGGGTGAGGAAAGCCTTGTTTGTCTACAGACTTTATAAACGCTTCAATAATTTGACGAGGGGTGAGGCCTTCATCTGTTTTTTCATCGATGTCAGCTACATTGGAATTTTTCTTGCCTTTCCACGGCTCATCACCACCAGGGTTAACCAATTTTACGGTATAAGCTTTTGTCGCGTTGATCCACCAGGCTACAGCTTCATTGAACTCTTCGATGCGTTTTTCACGCAATAAATTTTGTAAGAAAATATTTTCGCCTAGTAAGACATAAAAACCTTTGTCTATGACTGGTGTGTCATGAAACTCTTCAAGCGTATGTCTGGCGCCAATGGGTGTTACTGCCGCTTCCATTGCTGTTGTATAACCTAACGTTGCATAGCGATACCCGGTAGCAAATGTAGAGGGAACTGTACCGCCTGTACCTGATCGTGTGAAGGGTGTTCCGGGATGCACATCATGACGATGATCTTCAGGTTGCAGTTTTCTAGCTGCGTTTACTTTGGGACCAGCAATGTGGCAATGGATGTCAACACCACCCGGCATAATGACCATGCCCTGTGCGTCAATAACGGTTGCATCTTCAGGAACAGAATCGACAATTCTGCCGTCCTGAATGCAGATTTCTTTTATCTTGCCATCTATATTATTGGCAGGGTCATAGACTTTCCCATTTACGATGCGCATAGCTGCAGACATCACATACCCCTAAATATTATTGTTATATTTTTATGAGTAATTTCACGACGGCAGTAATCTGCAATTTTTTAATCAAAATACTATTAGTTTTAAAACAAATAAAAGTTAGTATTTATGATTAGTACTGATTTTCTCGTAAATGGTCTCAATTGATTTCTAAAAATTACACTACAAAAACACTATAGTTTATGCAGAACTAAAATTAAAGTGACGCTTGCCTTTTAAATAGGGGCAGCCACTTTTACTTCTCCGCTAGCACCACTTGCATAGTGTTTAGCTAACATTAATTCATTCACCCTTTTATTTATACCCTTCAAAATCGTTTCGTCATCTGGAAACGGAGACTCAAATGCAGGGCGTAAGGTTATCGGCACATCGTCCATACGATATACGGTTCCGGCGGTATTAATACCATAAGTTGATGTGCGAAAAGCTACATGTGCATCTTTACTAGTCTCTGTACATTTAGTGTCGAGCACAACTATGGGGATACTTTTTAAATGTGCTATCGCTTTCTTCGGAAAATTAGATGCGGGATCACTTGCAATTATCATTGCTGCGTCGGCATGGCCATTGGCCAAGGTATCAACTGTCGTAAACTCTCCAGGATTGAAGCGCGGATATCCGCGACTGAAATTAACACCAAAAGGATAGCCCGTCTGCCAAGAAACCACGTTATCGGCACCGGTTACATTGCCGTGTCCACGAACGGGTTTGGCAACAAAATGCGTAAATTCGTTCAAATCGGTCGCTAAAGCGAGTAGGGCACCAGAGTTGAAATGGCGACCACGAGTCATGGTCAGGCCCATACCAAAGAAGAGCACGCCAAATCGGCAGTTCTTCATACGCTCGCTTAGATCTTGTAACACTTCCAGAGGAACGCCGGTACGCTCTTCAATGTCATTTGATAATTTTTTACCTTTGACTAATGCGCGTAAAGCCCATAAAACTTCGAAATCTTTCCCTGGCTTCGGTCGAATTAGAATATCTGCTACTGGAGAACTTTTTGTCTTGCGCACATCTATAAGGACTATTGTGCGATCCTTTTTACCACCAGGGGTAAACATACCTTTTGGTGTCACAGCATAACGGCCAAAATGACGGGGATGCGATTCAGCGGGGTTGCCACCCCAATAGATAACTAAATCAGCTCTATTTTTAACTTCTCCCAAAGTACTGGTGCTTTCCCCCACTCCTTGAAAGGCTAAGCCGGATGGGCCATGGCAAACAGAAGTAGTGGTATCGATGTTGCCTTTAATTCTATCCGTGATTGCAACAGCTTGGCGCTGAGCTTCGCATGTTGTATCACTCAGGCCATAGGTAATGGGAAATTTTGCTTTGGTTAGTGTTTGTGCTGCTTCTTCAATGGCTTCTTCGACTGAGACTTCTTTGCCATCAATCATCGCTGCCGGGGCGCCTTCTTCTATCGTATGCTCCGCGAACCATGCACGACCAAGAACGCAGGCATTTTTAGATTTTATGATTTTCTTCTCGTCGAGATCTACGGTCAGGATCATGTCATCGCAGACACAGCCACAGAAGGTACAGGTTGCATTTTCAATGATTTTGGTATTTTCAGTCATAGTAACTATTACACCTTAAATCGAAAAATTATATTATGAGTTTAAGTTGAGATTTTCTCAATTTCAACTTCCATGTGTTTAGATAATGGCATACCACACCCTGCCGTGTCACTTGCCATGAGTTCACTCGAAGGAGGGCCATAAGGAATGAACGCCATGCCATCAGGCAAATCTTCAGGTTTTTTACCTATGCAAGACACTATAGTTTCACCAACATCATTGCTGAGACGAACTTTGTCGCCGTCGACAAGCCCTCTTTTAGCCATTTCATCTGTATTCATTTCCAGAGTTGATGTGACTTCTTTGTATTCATCCTTGAGTTTGCCTATATTTAGGCTCGTTCCCTGTTTAGCAGAACGACCTGGAATTAGGATCATCTTTTTTGACACATGTCTCTCCTCATTTGATTCTCATCTGATTATAGTCTGGAGTATTGCATAAGGACAAACAGATAGGCTATAAGACTAATTTGTTTCGGCAGAACGCTGTTTCAGCGCTGCCGCATACAGTATAATGGCTGGTTTTGCATAATTCATAATTGGATATAAAAATTTCCTAATAAAAATGGATAATAAACAATCAATAAGCAAATCGAGGCAGGTGAGTGTTAATGCGCCTGCTAGATTGCATCTAGGGTTTCTCGATCTGCACGGGGGACTGGGGAGAAAGTTTGGTAGTCTGGGTCTATCTATCCATAATGTTGAGACTGCGCTTACAGCAGAATATGCCGACGATATAGATGTGACCGGGCCTTCTGCCAAACGGGCAGAGGACTATGCGGAACAAGTGTTGTCCCATTTTGGCATCAACGGCGGTGTTAAAATGACGATAAAGACGGCTATTCCTGAACATTCCGGACTAGGATCAGGGACGCAATTGTCATTAGCTGTTGCATCGGCCATCTCTAATTTATACGAATTATCTGAACAAAATCCTAACCGTCTGGCAGCGGTGTTACATCGTGGGGCTCGATCAGGCATCGGTATCGGCACTTTTATGCATGGCGGGTTTATAATCGATGGTGGTCGAGGAGAAAATACTGATGTCCCCCCGGTTATCAGTCATATGTCTTTTCCGGACAATTGGCGGATCGTATTAATATTCGATGATGAAGCAGAAGGTATTAATGGCGTGCCAGAACGGCGCGCGTTCAATACCTTACCGCCAATGGATGGTGCAATGTCTGGTCTGCTTTGTAGATTGACATTGATGCAAGTGTTGCCGGCTATTAGAGAAAAAGATTGCGGGCAATTTGGCAAAGCTATCACTCAGATTCAAAATATTGTTGGCGATTATTTTGCTGATGCACAGGGCGGGCGTTATACCTCGCCTTTTCTTAAACCTATTCTTGAATCTATGAAGAATAGCGGTGCGACAGGTATGGGGCAAAGTTCCTGGGGACCAACCGGTTTTGCCTTTTTTCCAGATGAAACACTGGCATTTCAAGCGATGAAAAAAGCACGTGAAGAATGGCAACCTGAATCAAGATTGCGTTTTGTAATGAGTAAGGCATGTAATTCTAGAGCTAAAATTACATTAAGCGATATGAACGCGCCAACGCAAAACGAAAACCTAAAAGTAACGAATTTATAATTTAAAGAGAGAACTATTACAAAATGAAAGATCCATATTTATTACACATGTTTAACCCAACAAAAAATGTCAGTCCATTTGATGTCAATATGGCCTATGAGGCAGAATTTGATGGCGTTATTCCATATTCTGAAGTCGCGCTAGAGGATATTCATGCGCTAACTCAAGACACGATTTTTTCACGTGGTAAAAAGGGTGTTAAACGAACCGGTATTTTTATTGGTGGTAGAGAGTTTGGATTAGCGATTGATATGTTTAATCGAGCAAAGGCTGCAATGTTTCCTCCCTTTGCAGTTTCTGTTTTTGCTGATCCCAGTGGAGCAATAACCACGGCCGCAGCATTGATGGCTTGTATAGAACAGCAATTACAAAAGAAAACAGGCGAATCATTATCCGGGAAACGTATCGACATTATCGGTGGCACCGGCCCGGTTGGAGTATGCGCTGGTATTTTAGCTGCTAATTGTGGTGCTATGGTCTATTTAACCAGTCGTAGAGGCACTAAAGTCGCCACCGAATATGCGTCTGAATATAACGCACGTTTTGCCGTGGAAATGTTTGGGGCAGATAGTAGCACCGATGCGAAAGTAATGGAGTTTTTGCCTGAAACGAATATTGTTATTGGTGCTGCTAAGGCAGGTGTACAAGTTCTATCAAAGAAGCAATTAGGTGAAGCAAAAAACCTATTAGTTGCTGCTGATGTGAATGCCGTACCTCCAGTAGGTATTGAAGGTGTTGGTATTCATGACATGGGAGTAGAGTTACCTGAGACACCGCAAAATGCAATTGGACTTGGTGCTTTGGCTATTGGTGATATTAAATATAAATTACATCTTAAATTATTCGAAATGATGAAGAGTGCAGATGAACCGTTGTATGTTGATCATAATTGCGCATTTGATGTTGCCAGAGAAATTGTTAGTAAGCTTTAATATTGTTTTTATTCATTAAGTTCATGCTCAGGAAATTTTTCTGAGCAGGGACGAATAGATGACAGACGTTCTCATTGTTGCTCGATCAGGAAGGGCGTTAGCTGCATCAGCTCATCAAGCTGGATATCGCGTTCATGTATTGGATTGTTTTGCCGATGATGATACAACAACTGTATCGAATTCCATTCATCAACTTCAGTATCATTGTGAAGGATTTGATAAGACAGATTTAGTCGGACAGGTTAAGAGGCTGGTTTCTTGTTATCCAGAAGCAATCCTGGTTGTTGGTACGGGGTTCGAGCAAACTCCAGAGTTGCTTGATAGCTTGGCGACAATCATGCCTGTCTTCAGTAATAGTGAAAGCATTATTCATAGTTTGAAAGATCCTGTTTCTCTTTTTAAACTTTTGAGTTGTGCCTCTATCAATGTGCCGGAAATCGCGTTAACGCGTCCGATTGAGCCTGATGAGTGGCTGGTGAAAAAAATTGCAGGTATTGGCGGAGGACACGTGCAATGGTTGTCACGATTAAAATTGGATATCGGCACAGATTGTTATTATCAGAAATATATCCCGGGCATAGTTTTAAGTGCAATATTTCTGGCTAAAGAAACACATGCAATACTTATAGGCATTAACGAACAACTACAATCAGAACAATTTAACGAAATGCCTTTCCTGTATAAAGGTGTTGTTAAATTGAATGCTATTGAAGAACAGCATAGACAAAACGTGATAGAAATTATCACTAGGATAACTAAAAAAACTCGACTGGTTGGGCTTTGCGGGGTTGATTATGTCGTTGCAGAGTCTGGAGAGATTGTTGTGCTTGAGGTTAACCCAAGACCGCCATCTTCTTTCGAGCTATATGATCAACAAGGTGCTTTATTTGATGCGCATCTAGCTTGCTTTGGGGAAGGGGAAGTCGACTATCAGTTTAAACAAAATAATTACTCAAAAGGCTATGCTATCTATTATGCGCAACAAGAAATACAGATTAGCAATAAAATAGTTTGGCCGGACTGGGTTAAAGACAAGCCTTCTGTTGGCTCGACTATAACGGAAAAGTTTCCTGTTTGTACTGTTCATGCAAAAGATAAATCGGTCAGCAATGTTAAAGCAGTTTTGCAGGAACAGTTAAATTATATTGAAACCATTGTCATGGCAGAACAGCATGCTGCTTGAGACTTATAAATTAAATCAAGAAATGAGGAAAAAAATGTGAGCAAGCAAACATCATCACCTAGTCTTAATGCGTTGACAGCTCCGCTAGTTGAAAACTTGATTGTTAATGCAGCGGCATTACGATTAGCTATCACCCAACTGGATAATGGTTGTCGTATTATTGATGCGGGAATTAACGTGCCAGGTGGGCTTGAAGCTGGAAGGTTAATTGCAGAAATATGTATGGGTGGATTGGGCTCAGTAAAATTAAGAGCATCAACAAGTTTTCGCAACTGGTCATGGCATCTAGATGTGCATAGCACAAACCCTGTCTTGTCATGTTTGGGTAGCCAATATGCGGGGTGGAGTTTGAGTCATGGTGAGGGCAAGGGCGCATTTAATGCACTAGGCTCAGGACCAGCTCGCGCTATCGGAAGTAGTGAAGGGCTTTACGATGAACTGGGTTATCGCGACTCAGGAGAACAGGCTTACATAGTCATTGAAGCCGATAAAATCCCACCAGTAGAAATTGCAGATAAAATAGCTGGGAAATGTGGCATTCCTGCTTCTGCGTTAACGATTATATTAACGCCGACATCTAGTTTGGCAGGCTCAGCACAGGTAGTTGCTAGAGTATTGGAAACGGCGCTACATAAAGCACATGCATTACATTTTCCATTAGAAAATATTATTGATGGTGCTGGTAGTGCACCAATATGTCCTCCATCGAAAGATTTTTTGACGGCCATGAGCAGGACTAATGATTCAATTTTATTTGCAGGTCAAATACAATTATTTATTGAAGCTAGTGATGACGATGCCAAAGAATTAGCCAATAAATTACCAAGTAGTTCTTCTAATGATTACGGAAGACCCTTTGGTGAAATTTTCAAAGATGTTGGTTATGATTTTTATAAGATTGACCCGATGTTGTTTAGTCCGGCACAAGTCGCTGTGAGTTCTTTAACTACAGGGCACACATTCCATGCAGGAAAGATTGATCTTGATTTGCTGGATAAATCATTCAGTTAAACCGAGTGAAAGCCTCACAAAGAAAAATTGCTATAGTTACTGATGACCCAGGGTGGCATGGCAGGCAATTAACAACATCGCTCAAAGAACATGGGTTTGAGAGTCAATATGTTTCCTTGACGGATTGTACTATTGAAATCAATGGTGAGGGCAATGAAATTACTTTCCCAGGGTTTGATACGCTTCCACTAGGTATCTTCGTAAGAGGAGTCCCTGGCGGTAGTCTGGAGCAAGTGATCTTTCGGTTAGATATTTTGCACGGACTACATATGTCTGGTGTTACGGTTTATAACACTCCACGAGCAATAGAACGCACGGTGGATAAACCGCTTACCAGTTTGCTATTAAGCCGGGCTGGCTTACCTACACCGACTACATGGATATGTGAAACTCCAGAACATGCCAGATCAATACTTGAAAAAGAAACATCAAAAGGTGGCCAACTAATTTTAAAACCATTGTTTGGTTCACAAGGGATTGGCATACATCTGGTGGACTATAAAACAGGATTGATTCACGATGAAAAATTCGCTGGTATATATTATTTACAGCGATTTATTGAACGGCAAAATAATGAGTATACGGATATACGCGTACTGGTTATTGATGGTATTGCTAAAGCGGCAATGTTACGCCGTGGACAAGAGTGGGTTACTAATCGTGCACAAGGAGCGATCTGTGAACCATTAGTTATGGATAAAGTTATTGCTGATTTGGCAGAATCGGCGTGTAAGGTTTTAGACATAGATTATGCTGGCGTAGATCTCATGCAAGATAAAAACGGACAATTTTATATCATTGAGGTAAACAGTATTCCTGCCTGGTATGGCCTGCAAGGTGTAGTGGACTTTGATATAGCATCATGTTTGATCGATTCGTTTGTTAAACATATTGCTGAGATCAATCAATTAAAAGCTTGTTCAGAACTTAACTGAACATGGATAGAAAGGCATTAGAAAATGCGGTTATGGCTAGTTTTCTGGGAGAATTGGAAGCTTTCAAACCTGGGAATGTTAGTTTCTATGCTGATGGGCATGATATGACTGTCCTTGATTTTCAGAAAAGTGCCAAGGTTTCTGTGCCATTACTTTGTGAAGGTAACAATAGTTTAGGTCAACGTATATTAGATAGTGTTTGTGCAACGCAAGATGCAGTTGGATGTAATACCAACTTAGGCATGTTATTACTTTTTGCACCAATAATTATGGCAGCAGAATCTGGGTTCAAAGATAGTTTTGAGCTAAATAAAAACCTAGAAAACACATTAATCTCCATAAGAAAAACAGATACAGAACAGATATTTGAGGCAATAAGCTTAGCAAGTCCCGGAGGTTTGGGTAGCGTCAAAATACATGATGTAAATAAGAAGCCTCACTGTACTTTACTTGAAGCAATGCAACTAGCTAGTTATCGGGATTCTGTTGCGTTGCAATATATGAATAATTTTCGGGAAATATTTAACATCGGCCTAGTCGACATTAAAAACTTTGAGAAACGTTGGAATAGTGTAAAATGGTCGACCGTTTCATGTTATTTGAATTTTATGTCAACGATGACAGATTCACACATAGAACGAAAATTTGGTCGAGAGAAAGCTGAAAGAATAAAAATAAAAAGTAAGGTCATTGCTGAAAGCTTCAATAATTCTAGCGTACCTGAAAATAACATTGAATTGTTGCAAAGTTTCGACGGGGAACTTAAAACAAAAAATTATAATCCAGGAACTAGCGCCGACCTAACTGCGGCAAGTTTATTGGTTTATAATTTGACCGTATAGAAAGAGACATAAATTAGAGAATATACGACAAATACGGGCAAAAAGATCTTTTCTTTTTGCTAGTTATACTGGAAAAGGGGTTATATCCCTTGTTAATTTTAAATTTAAAAAAATAGGAAGGCGGCGATGTCGATATTAAAAAAGCTATGTGGCTTTCTAACTGGAGGAGATAAAAAAATGGCAGTCATTGATAGAGTATTAATTGGTGAAGCATTGGTGGGTGACGGTAATGAAGTTGCACACATTGACTTAATGATGGGTCCACGTGGTAGCGCAGCTGAATCAGCATTCGCAAACGCATTGACCAACAACAAAGATGGTTTCAGTACCTTATTGGCAGTTGTAGCGCCAAACTTGCTTTGTAAACCTAATACCATTCTTTTCAACAAAGTAACCATTAAAGGTTCAAAACAAGCAGTTCAAATGTTTGGCCCTGCGCAACGTGGTGTAGCTATGGCGGTTATGGATTGTGTTGAAGACGGCACTATCCCTGCTGATGAAGCTGATGATATATTCATTTCAGTTGGTGTTTTCATTCATTGGTTAGCTGAAGATGATGCAAAGATTCAAGACTACAATTATGAAGCAACCAAGCTTTCAATTAAGAGAGCAGTTGCTCGTGAGCCTAAAGCAGCAGAAGTTGTTAGCAAGAAAGGTTCAGCTGAACATCCATTTGCAGCACACGCTTAATTTGTAACTAATAAAGCGTAAGTGTTGCTGGATTAGTTTTCAGCAAAAATTAATGCCCTGATTAGCAATAATCGGGGCATTTTTACTTACAAGTAGGTAATCTGTATCTTTTGTGCAGGAGCATACAAAGAGCAGTGTTGATGATGGAAAGTATTCCGTTAGAGGACAAGACTGCACGGCTGCAGGAGTTTGAGTGAAGCCGGATGCAAAAGCCGAGGAGTGCGAAACGAAGATTTACCTGATGCTAAGTGCGCTGGTGTTAAACAGCTTCAGTGATGACGATGATTTTTATCTGCTGTGTCACTAAGAGTAGAATCTTCAGCATCATCTATAAAGGGTGTCGGGTCCTGAGTTCCAGCGCCGATAACCTGAAGTCTTTCCTCACTTTTCTTTAGTGCGAATTCGATCTGTTTTCGTTTGCTAATATCCCAGACAGTTGCTTGTATCACATCCCGGCCATTTAATATCAAATGAGTTAGCAGTATTTCCGCAGGAAAATCCTCTCCTGTAGCGCGACGGTAAATCCATTCGAATGAGTGCGTATTTTTTTGGAATGCTAGCGATATCATCTCATTTACGACTTCTTCTGAATCTCTACCATCTGGTTGTGTAGGGGGTGAAAATTCGTTGAGTTTGGAGTCTATAAAATCTTCACGAGATGTATAGTCAAATAATTCCAATGCAGCTGAGTTACAATCGAAGCAGGTATTCTCATTAAGCAGTATGATGGCATCGTTTGATGTTTCAAAAACTGTTCTGTATTTGCTCTCACTCTCTTGTAATTCCTTGCTGCGCAAGTCAACAGTCTCTTTTCGACTTTCACCCATTTGATAAAGTACGAGTTGAGCAGCTACGCGCGCCAGCACATCGCCGCGTCGAATTGGTTTGGTGATAAAGTCCACGGCCCCGACTTCAAATCCGCGCAGTCTATCTTGTGTTTCCTGTAGGGCAGTAATAAAGATAATGGGAACATCTGCTGTGTTCTCATTCTGTTTTAGCTGTCGACACACTTCGAAGCCATCCATTCCCGGCATCATTATATCTAGCAGGATAAGATTGGGAGGATTGGCTAGTGCTGATTCAATCGCCATTTCTGGAACGCGAGTCGGACGCACCATGTAACCTTCGTCCTCCAGCAGGCCAGCCAACAACTGCAGGTTAGCGGGCGTATCATCAACGATCATCACTTCACCACGATTGACCATTATTAGTTTCTCTCAAGTTATAATGAGTATCTATGATTATTCCTAATCAGCATAGTTTTTCACAATTATCAGCTGATTGGTAGTTTAATGATGCATACGATCACTCTCGTTGAGCAGTTTCATTATTTGATCGAAGCTGAACTCCTCTACCAGTAATTGTAGGCCCTCTGCGGTCTCGGGGTGCTTGCTGCGAATACGTTCAACCACTTGATTGGTCGCAGAGGCATCCAGGTATTGTGCCGGTTGCCGCAATGCTTCTCTTAAATAAGCGGGCAATCCGGCGACCATTTCAGCCGTAACATTAACAGATTCTGCCAAAGACGTTCGACTCTGTTCCTCATAGATATAACGGGCACCCAACTGTTGTGACATAGATTCGAAGATCTCGTGACTCTGGACTGGTTTGTGTACGACGTCGTCACAGCCCGCTGCTAATATGTTTTGACGTTGTTCTTTGAATGCACTGGCAGTGATAGCGACTATCTTAACGGCATCACCACCGGGTAGTTCACGTATTGTTGAAGTGGCTTCATAGCCATCCATTACGGGCATACGCATATCCATCCAGATGAAGTGAGGTTGCCACTCTTGGAACATAGTAACGGCCTCTTCACCATTTTCGGCCTCTCTTGTCTCAAAACCTGCCTGATGCAAGATACTACTTAGTAACAACCGGTTTTCTGCACTATCTTCCACCACCAGTATTCGCCATGCAGGTTGTCCAAGCTCCAATCCCAGAACAATTGGTCTGATTGCCTTTACATCAACAACCTCCGCCGCCTTGGCTAAAGCGACGGGTATGCTGACATGAAATACAGACCCTTTGCCAATTTCACTCTCTGCGCTAATATCTCCACTCAGTAATTCGACGAACGATTTACTGATAGCCAATCCTAGACCAGTGCCTTTAGTATTCGTTTTAAATCTCTTCGCCTGAACAAAAGGCTCAAAAATTCTCTCCATGAGTTCTGGTTCTATGCCCGTTCCTGTGTCCTTAACCTCAAGCTTTAGTGCGAGCATGCTTGAATCACCCTTAATAGGTTCTGTCGATGTTCTCAGGGTGATACTACCTTGGGTAGTGAATTTCACAGCGTTGCCGAGTAGGTTGAATAAAATTTGACGCAATTTGTTAACATCAGAAGTTATATATTGAGCAAGTGAAGAATCGAGATCCAGATAAAAATGCAGTCCGGCGTTCTCTGCACGAGCCTCAAACATAAGTCCAATATCCTGTAGCATCCGCAGTAAATCGAAAGCTTGGGGTTCCAGTTCTACTCGACCCGCCTCGATCTTTGACAAATCCAGTACGTCGTTAATCATCTCCAGTAAATGCTCGCCACTGTGATTAATGATAGTGATCTTCTCTTTTTTACTACCCGTTATCTCGACGTCACGACTCAGCATCTCGGAAAAACCAAGAATCGCATTGAGAGGTGTACGTAATTCATGGGACATATTAGCCAGAAAGGTACTTTTGGCTCTGTTGGCGTTATCTGCATCATCTCTTGCCTTCCTCAGTCGGACTTCACTTTCAGATAATGCCGCTGTCTGTCGTCTCATAACCTGAACCCATGCCAGTGCCACCGACAAGATAATCAGAAACCCTAGTGCTATTTTCCACACTAACTCGTAATCAGTCTTCTGTTGAAAGTCTACCGTCATCCAGCGGTTACGGATGTTTTTATGCTCATCTGCTGTCATGGCGATGATGCTTTTGTCGATAATAGAGGCCAATTCCGGCCAATCCTTACGCACCGCGATCGAGAGGTTATTAGGTTTGAAGGGTGCGGGTGCCGCAACCACGATATTTGGTAAACCAAGTTCAAAGCTCAAATAATGTCCCGACATCAGGTTGCTCACATAAGCATCCGCTTGCCCTGCAGCCAATGTTTTCAGTGCCTCAGTGGTAAAATCAGTTTCGATTAAGTCTAAGTCGGGAAACTGCTTTTTCAATAAATCATGGATAGCATAATTTCTCTCCACCACCACGCGTTTACCGAGGAGATCCTCCATATGTAAGATGCGATCACTATGCTGTCGTTGGAATATTACAAACGGAGAGGCGACATAGGGCTGGGTAAAGCTCGCCAGTTGTTCTCGACCAGCATTTCGTTGCCAGCCAGGTTGAATTGCGATACCACCCGGGCTTTGCATTGAATCAATGGATTCAGAAGTGGTAAGCCCCTGTGCAAAGTCACACTCAAGGTCGTGAGCGATACACATGACGCGTACATAGTCTATAGAGATACCCTGGGGCGTGTCATCTGCGACAAAGTGAAAGGGCGGGTAGTCTCCCACCTGAACAGGAATCCTGAGTCTGGTTGAAAGCCATTTATGCTCGCTGGCGCTCAACTGAACCTGTTGTCTGATTCGAAATGCCAACTGAGCAAGATTAGGATAGGCTTCTAGCCAAGCCTTATCTTTTGCCGTCAGCACAAGCGGAGTAGTTTTTACCTTTTCTTTTAATCGCGTCCATGTGTTGACAGTAGCATTGACCTTGGCTTGATCAATAGCGGCTAGTCCTTTGTTCATTATCGAGACCACCTCTGATGATTCACTGCTTATGGAAGCAACCCCAACGGCACTGTATTGCTTCAAAAAGTAGACTGGCGCAATATCAACAAGAAAATGCTTTCCAATAAGATAATTATGATAGCTGAGCCCAAAGGCGATATCGGCTCTACCCCGAAGTACCAGTGTCATCATCTCTTGAGCAGATCCGGTTTCGATGATCTCAATCTTGTCTTTGTATTGGGCTAAGGTTTTTTCTATAACATCGATACCCTTATGTACGGCAATCCTTTTCCCAATCAGGTCATCGATGCTGTTGATTTCAAACGGTGCATCGGTTCTGGCAAAGATTGCAGGAGTGCCTTTTACTATCGATGTTGAATAAGGCAAGTCAATCGATTCTGCAAAAGCGGGTGGTGAGGCTAGCAGTCCATTAATCTTTCCTTGTTTAACTTTTTCGATTGTTGAAGGCCAGTTACCACTTTTGATATTGACCTTTAAACCGGTGAGTTTTTCGAGCTCATCATAGATGTCGACGATAATACCAGAAAGGCTTCCATCTTCGTCGACAACTATCAGGGGCTCAATATTTGGTGTAAAACCAAGTGTTATTTCTCCATATTTTCTAAGCCAGACTTTTTCTTCTTCAGTAAGCGTTATCCGCTTAATATCAAGTTTGCGACGTTCGGGATAGACCCATTTGTTGAAGATGTTTGTTTTTTTATTTTCAGGAGTTGCTTTTAACTCTTTGTTCAAAATAGATACGAACTCAGGCCAGTCCTTTCTTACCCCAATGCTGCCTTTGCCTCCTCCCCAGGGTAATACAGTTTTTATTTCGAGATCGAATATCTCATTGCGGTTCATCAAATCAACTGAAGCCGCATGTAATAACACGGTGGCGTCGGCCTTACCTTCAGCAACCTGAAGTAGTGCTGCGAATGGTGTTGCTGCGTATGAATAATCTAAATCTGGATGTCTTCTAAGCAAGGCATCATTTGCGACAAAATCTTTTAGGAGCACGACCCGTTTACTGGACATGTCAGACTCGTCTTGAATTGTAGTGTCTCCTCTGCGCGCTACGATGGCATAACTGTAGCGAAGGAAGTCATCAGAAAAAAGCATATGTTGTTCATGTTCAGGAAGCGGGCTTAGCGATGGAACGACATCAACTTCTTTATTGGCAAGCATGTCTAGCACTTCTTTTTCGCTTGTGGCGGTGACGACCTCTATTTTTATATCTAAATCATTTTGGAAGAGTTGAAAAAAGTCAGCTGCCAGACCGGAGAACTTCCCATTGCTATCAAGGAAATGATAGGGTGGATTGTCTGACATCAGGGCGAGACGTATAACGGGATGTTTTTTTATCCAGGCATGTTCATCATGTGTCAGTCCAATCAATTTCTCTCCACTGAACCATCGGTCATAGAGACGATAATAAATTGAAGATTTGTTTCTCTTTAATCGCCAGACGCGGTTGCTAATGGTTCTTGAAATTTCCTTGTGACGGCCTACAGGAAAGGCAAGCGTACTGAGGGTTGGAGCAAATTCAATTGGTGCCAATTGAGCATTAAATTTTTTGGCATGACGTAATGCATAAATGTTGCTGCTGATACTGGCAAATACTTCGCCGGATTCTATTAATTTAAACGCTTCGGCATAGGTATTCACTTCAAGAAAGACAGGCTGTATACCAACATGTAAACAATGCTGCTTGAAGTCTTCAGCTATTTTATCATTTTTAAGCAGCCCGATGGGCTTGCCGTCTAGATCAGTAATGTCCTGAATATTTGATTCAGGAAGGGCAGAGACCGCACCCCAAGTAGAGAAAAATTCAACATCACCAAAGTCCAGGAACTTGTCGCGTTCTTCCGTATAGGCGATCCCCATAAGCAGATCAATTTCTCCGATGCGGGTTTTGTCCAGCAAAACAGACCAATCGTCAAAGACATATTCGAGCGACCAGCCTTCCTGGGCAGCGACATCGTTGAGCATTTCGATGTCAAAACCTCTGGGAGTCCCCTTGTCATCTATAAAAACGAAGGGAGGATTGTCGTAGATGCCAACTTTAAGCGGCAGTTGACCTGGTGTAAAACAGATAGCGGGCATGAGAGCAAATATCAACAGAATGACTAAATACTGAAAAAAAGAAGCAATAGACAAAGAGGATAGACGATGTTTCAAAACGAGCCCCTTGCTGCCGGCAGGTCAGTACGTGTTTTTTGATAAATGTTTGAACTCATGACATTGCTCATGCCTATATAAATGCAGTCTTGACGCTGTTAATTATCGCTGTGCCGATACCAAGCCAGTTCCAAATTGAAACGTAGTGCATAAAGTATATCGCCAATCTGAATTGGAAGCGAAGGTGTTTAAAGCCAGTGCGCAGGCTTTTTTGATTACAAATTATTGTTTACTAAATAAATGTAACTCATCTTGCGATATTGAACCGTTGTGCAGTGCAGAAGCAAGCAATACTCCTTTAATTTCGGTTTTCTTTAATTGATAAAGGTCATTTAGATTGTGTATTCCACCCGCTGCAAATATATTATGCTTGCTTCCAATCCTTAAGATATTATTCAGACACTCGCTATCAACGCCTTTATTTAAACCGACTCGGTGAAGCATCATGACAATAAGCTGTTTGGGCCATAGATTTGTATCATCGAGTAAATAGGAATTACCCAGTAAGCCGGCTTCATTAAAATCAAGAGACAATAGGATGTCCGGGTTTTTGTTGAGGATTTCCGTAAGCAACTCAGACGGTAATTTATTTTCTGAACCTAAAATTAGTTTTATATTGTCGCCATCAAAATGATTGTTATCATCTTGTATGGCAGCTATCCCCGCATCCACCCAGAACTCACACTGATCAAACCTAGATGAGAGTTTTTCGATCAATGTGGCCTGATTGCCTGTTCCTTGAATAGCATCAAGATCAGCAATATAAATTATTTTGAAAGGGTATAATTCCAAAAATGCAGACAGGACTGATTCTGGTTTAGAACTTGATGATATGACTGATGTGACGGGTTTATAGAGATGTCTATCGCCATGTATTGCATGAACAACCAAACCGCGACTTAGATCAAGAACTGGAATAATTAACATAATAACAATGCGTCATTTTTTATTTGAGTTTATCACAGGAGGTGGACTATCTGGACAAGCCTTACCAGAAACTTTAGTCAGGGAAGGCGAGATCATGATGCAAACATTATTGAATGAATTAATTGAGGCTGGATATTCTGATATATCGTTAACCAGAGATAAAAGGCTAGGTTCATGCGAAGCTAAAGCTAAGCAGTATATTGTTCAGGAGTCGCTGGAAGAAGAATTGCACAATTACATTAATGAGTCTGATATTGCGTGGCTGATTGCACCTGAAACAGACGATTGTTTAGCTAAACTAGCAGAAGAATTTATTAGAAACGGGAAAATATTCATAGGTTCAAGTCCTCGTGCTATAAGAATTGCCGCAAGCAAGTTACTGACAAGCAGGCTCCTTTCAGAGGCAAATATTAATATTGTTGATACAAGAACACTGGGCGATGACATCCCTGTTAGTCAAACTGGTTGGGTTATAAAACCAGATGATGGTGTCGGTGGAGAGGCTTGCTATTTCATTAATGATAAAAACAGACTGACTGAAATTGCCGCAGAATATAAATATAACAATTTTGTGGTGCAACCTTTTATTCATGGCAGGCATATGAGCATGTCATTACTGGTTTATGATGATGATGTCAGGTTGTTGTCATGTAATGAGCAATATGTTGTTTTTAAAGATGACGTTGTCAGTTTGTCTGCTATAGGTGTAAATGAATGTTTATTTTTAAAAGATAAAATGATGGCTTTAGCCACTAGCATCGTTTCCAATATTTCGGGTTTTGCTGGATATATCGGAGTTGATATGATTGAGGTCGATAATGAATTGATCCTGTTAGAGATCAATCCAAGATTCACAACTGCCTATGCAGGATTATCTAAATCATTAGGTTGTAATATGACTAAAATAATATTAGATACGTTTCTTGAAAAAGAATTGCCTGATATTGATCTCACGGCAGCAGTACCAATAAGAATAAATATTTAAAAATTATATGAAAGTTTCAAATTACATAGGCTGGGATATTGGCGGTGCGCATCTTAAGGTTGCAAGCGTCGATGCCTCTGGGAAAGTAAAGTTGGTAGAACAATTTGCTACGCCTCTTTGGCAAGGTTTAGAGCAGCTTGAAGAGGCGTTTCCTAAATTAATAGACAGATTGCCTGATGGCACGCTGTCTCATGCATTAACAATGACTGCAGAGCTAGTTGATATATTCAAAGATAGACAGTCAGGAATGGTGGCGATAATAAATTTATGTGAAAAAGTACTCGGAAGCAACATAAGCCTATATGCAATAAATGGCGGGGTGTCGAGTTTAAGTAATGCCAGTCATAGACTTGAACAACTTGCTTCGGCAAATTGGCATGCTAGTGCGACTTATGCTGCGTCATTGGTAGATGCCGGTTTGTTTGTTGATGTTGGAAGTACGACGACAGATATAATTCCTTTTAGCAACAAGCTTGTTAATGCTCGTGGCATTGATGATCAAAGTCGATTACGTTTTGACGAACTGGTTTATACTGGGGCCGTTAGAACGCCATTAATGACATTAACGAAACAAGTCCCTTTTGCTGGTGAATGGCAAAATTTAGCAGCAGAATATTTTTCAAATACAGCGGATGTATATAGAGTTCTGGGTTATCTCGAAGATGGTGATGACTTGATGGAAACGGCAGATGGCTGTGAGAAAGACATTGTCAGTAGTATTAGACGTCTTGCCAGAATGCTGGGAACAGACGCTAGTGACTTTGAATATAGTAATCGCTGCTGGATTAAATTAGCACAATATTTTGAAGAAGCGCAGCTGCAGTTGCTGACAAAGTCCGTTCTTCGAGTATTAACACATGTCGATGCTAAAAATCAAAAAATAGTGGGGGCTGGTGTTGGATGCTTTCTGGTTAAGAAGATCGCACAACGACTAAACATCTCTTATATGGAGTTTAGTGAGTTATGCGATGTTGATTCAGAGTTGACGCATAAATGTAACACCTGTGCGCCAGCTGTTGCGATGGCACAGTTAAACCGGCTTTCGGTGGTAACATGAAAGTTTCTGAATTACCTTATCATCGAAATGCAGCAGATTTTTTCTCTCTGGTAGCAGATGAGCCCTGGAGCATGTTTCTTGATAGCGGCTATCCTGAGATTGATATGGGACGTTACGATATTATTGTTTCACGTCCTGCGATCACGCTCGAGACGTATGGCGAGGTTACGCATATCAATGACAATGGTAAGGAAACAACTTCTAGAGAAGACCCCTTACTACTTTTAAGTCAGTATCTTGGTGAAAAAGACAACAACCTGAGTGGCCTACCGTTTTGTGGTGGTGCAGTGGGGTATTTAGCCTATGATCTGGGGCGTAGATTAGAAACATTACCTGAAACGGCAAAGCATGACATCAAGATGCCAGAAATGGCGGTGGCCATTTACGATTGGTCGCTTATTGTCGATCATCATCTAAGGCGCGTATGGCTAGCCAGCTTTTGTCGTTTTGATAAAACAGAATCAATATGGCAGGAATTACAGGATTTATTTGCAACGCCAGCAGCTAATGAAACAAAAGGATATCGAGTAACCTCTGCGGTTAAGTCTAATCTATCAAGAGAGCAGTATGGTCTTGCCTTTAATAAAGTTAAAGAATATATACGTGATGGTGATTGTTATCAGGTTAATTTATCGCAGCGATTCGCTGCCGATTTTGAAGGCGATAGTTGGTCAGCGTATTTAAAGTTACGAAATGTTAATCCCGCTCCCTATGCTGCATATCTTAACTTACCCACCGGCGCTGTATTAAGCTCGTCTCCAGAACGTTTCTTACGTGTCACAGGTAATCAAGTTGAAACTAAACCAATCAAAGGCACAAAGCATCGTTCGGTGTTTGCTTATGAAGACAAAGCATTAGCTGTGTGTTTATTAGAAAGCGAAAAAGATCGTGCCGAAAACTTGATGATTGTTGATCTGTTAAGAAATGATATTAGTAAAGTTTGTGAATCAGGTTCTGTAGTTGTGCCGAAATTATTTGCGTTGGAGAGCTACGCAACAGTTCATCATCTTGTCAGTACTATTACCGGACGTTTATCAGACAATAAAGACGCACTTGATTTGATGCGTGGATGTTTCCCCGGTGGTTCTATAACGGGAGCACCCAAATACAGATCAATGGAAATCATTGAAGAACTGGAGCCGCATCGTCGTTCAATATACTGCGGTTCAATTTTTTATCTTGGTTTTGATGGAAACATGGATAGTAATATCAGCATAAGAACCTTGATTAAATATAATGGACAGCTTTATTTTAATGCGGGTGGTGGCATTGTTTGGGATTCTGATGTCGATGCCGAATATAAAGAATGCTTTGACAAGGCTGCGGCTATGTTGAAATTATTCAAACAGGAAGAACCCATTTGATCATAACCGTTGTCAAATTGGGCGGCAGTTTAATGTGCAGTAGTGAACTAAGAGACTGGTTAGACACACTTCAATCACTAGCAACAAGGACTAATATTGTTATTGTTCCCGGCGGTGGTGAATTTGCTGACAAAGTTCGCGAGATACAAGTCTCGTTAGCGTTTAATGATCAGGTTGCGCATCGAATGGCATTACTGGCGATGTCTCAATATGGTTATTTGTTAACCGGGATGAGTCAAAACCTTCGGGTTGTGGAAGATATTGAAACATTGTTATCAAATTTGGGTAGGGGATTACCTCTATTATGGCTGCCAACAGCCTTGCTCAAGGATGATACTGGAATACCAGCAAGCTGGGATTTTACTTCTGACAGTATCGCCCTGTGGTTAGCAACAAAACTGGCTGCGAAGAGCCTGGTATTGGTTAAAGCCAAAGCGCTTACGCAAACCGAATCGACGCTTGAGGATTATATTGAAAATGGTGTTTTGGACAAAGGATTTCAAAAGTTTACTGAAAAATACCAGGGAACCATACATTTGCTCGATAAGAGTCATAGTCAGCAGTTAATAGACTTGTTTTAGGCAAAATACGCGATTTAAGCACTCTTCCTCTGATTGACTCAATAAACATCAATCTAAAGCCTGCTTTTTAATCAAGCTAGCACCATTATCGAATTATCTCATTTATGCAAAAGAATATTTAATAAATTTTAAAGGCTTTGTTGTCTAAGCCGAAATAGTCTTTGAAGGGATTGTTTATTTTTTACAACCAACAGATTTTTATATATTACTGAATGGAGTTTGGAGCAGATGGATGGAAAAGTTGATTACAATATTGAATATGCGCAAACATTTGATTTGTTTACTACTGTAGTTCTTGATGGTTAATCGCTGTGCAATCTGCAATATATTTTAGTTTTTCCGATAGTTTGCTGTGTTATTACGACATAATTAAACAATACAAACCTTGTGCCACAGGTTTGTGTACTGAATAAGAAGGCCTGGTACCCAGAAGAGGCTGGAGGTACCAGGCAATAGCCGAGCGTCCATCTCGGCTGTTCCCGCTAAGGCGGTCACGGTAAATCGACAAGTGTATTTTGAAGAAACCTTTCAGATGAGTACAAGACGAGGCAAAGCAAAGAGTGGCTAGTAAGCGTAGGTTACAAATGAGCATTGTGAGCCGATCTTTAACGAAGTATTGTGCCATATGAGTGCTTTCGACTAATCCCAATTTAGTGCGCCACCGGTTTGATATTCGGTAACACGCGTTTCAAAGAAATTCTTTTCTTTCCTCATATTGGCTTGTTCATCCAGCCAGGGCAGGGTTGATTCTGCGCCAGGGAAAGGTTCTTCGCCCAAGCCAAGTTGATTGGCACGGCGATTGGCAATGTATTGAAATTGGCCAATGTGGGTTTCTGCTGAATAACCCAGTATCGGGTCTTTCAAGATGTAGCTGGTGTAGGCTTTTTCTGCTTCATAGGACTCATCCCACATTTCGCGTATTGCATCCTGATCTAGCGTTAGGTTTTCTTCTTGAATGATTTGTTTAACGACACGAATACCAAAAGCAGCATGCATAACTTCATCGCGCATGATGTACTGCAATTGCTCAGCTGTACCTTTCATGAGTCCGCGACGTTGCAAGGCAAAGATAGGGCTGAAACCATTATAAAACCAACAACCTTCAAAAATGCCAGCAAAGAACATATAGGCGATAACGAAATTGTGTAGCTCATCTCTGTCACGTAAATCAATATCAGATCGCATGACTGAACTTAGACGGCGATTAGCGACAGATATCTTCTGGTGTATCTCCGGGACGACACGATAGCGGTTGTAGATCTCGCCTTGATCTAGCCCGATCGTTTCTATGCAATGTTGATAGGTCCAGGTGTGCAATGCTTCTTCATATACCTGACGTGCTTGATATATTTGTAATTCAGGTGCGGACATCTTTTCCATAACGGCTAGACCGATATTACGCATGGCTAAAATGTCAGAGGTAGTTAGATAAGACAGCACGTTTTCATAAACGTGTTTTTCTTCTAGCGTTAGTTTGTGACGATAATCTGTTACATCCTGAGCCATATTGATATCAAGTGGCGTCCAATGATTCTTATTGGCATTAAGGAAAAAATTCCAAGCCCATGGATATTTAAAAGGTGCTAATTGATTAATGTCTGTTTGCCCATTAATAACACGCTTATCTTCTGGGTTAACAGGCGCAAGCTTGCTCAGTGCAGGGGTGTTATTAACATCTTCAGAAACAGGGTTGTTTAATGTCTGCTTGACAATAGTAGGTTCTACAGTATCGCTATTGACTGCCGGTTTAGCTAAAGGGTCATTCCAGTCCAACATTTATAGGTTTACCTCATTGATAATTTTATCTGCTTTTACTGACATGCTTCACAATCCGGGTCGATAATAGAACAAACTTTTGGTTCTTCTGTAGGAGCACTCTGGTTTTCAGAACTATTGCTAGTGCTTTTTTCCATATGTGTTGCGCCAAGTGAACGCAAGTAGTACGTAGTTTTAAGACCACGCACCCAGGCAAGTTTATACAGGTTGTCTAGTTTCTTGCCGCTAGGTTCAGCCATGTAAAGATTCAATGATTGACCCTGATCTATCCATTTTTGACGTCTTGAAGCCGCTTCGACCAACCAGCGCGAGTCCACTTCAAAAGCGGTGGCGTAGATTTCTTTCAAATTATTCGGGATTCGATCAATTTCTTGCACACTCCCATCAAAGTATTTTAGGTCATTCACCATAACTTCATCCCAAATACCGTGCTCTTTTAAATCATGCGCAAGGTAAGGATTAACGACCGTAAATTCACCTGACAAGTTTGATTTAACAAACAGGTTTTGGTACGTGGGTTCGATGGATTGACTTACGCCACATATATTTGAAATAGTTGCTGTGGGTGCAATAGCCATGCAGTTCGAGTTACGCATGCCTACCTTCATTACACGTTCACGCAATTCATCCCAGTTTAAGGTTTGTTCAAAGTTTGCTTGTAGATAATCACCACGAACATCAGCCAGACGCTGCATTGAATCTATCGGCAATATACCTTGGCTCCAAAGCGAACCGTTATAGCTTGAATAAGAACCACGTTCTTCAGCCAGATCTGTAGATGCCTTGATAGCATAATAACTGACTGCTTCCATACTCGTATCGGCAAAACTAATCGCTTCATCAGAGGTGTAAGATAAACGTTGTTTATATAAAGCATCCTGAAAGCCCATGATGCCAAGGCCAACTGGTCTGTGTCGCAAATTGGAGCGTCTTGCTTTGAGCACACTGTAATAGTTGTAATCAATCACGTTATCCAGCATACGCATCGCTGTAGTGATGGTCTTTTCAAGTTTTTCTACGTTGAGACCATTCTCGTCGACGTGTTGTGGCAGATTAACAGAGCCGAGATTACATACTGCAATCTCATCCTCTGAGGTGTTGAGTGTGATCTCAGTACATAGATTTGATGAATGTACGACACCCACATGCGGTTGCGGCGAACGGATGTTACATGGGTCTTTGAATGTGATCCATGGATGCCCTGTTTCAAATAGCATCGATAGCATCTTGCGCCATAAATCCGTGGCTGGAATAGTTTTGAAATTATTGATGCCACCGGCGGCCGCTTGTTGTTCGTACTCAACATAGCGTGTTTCAAATTCAATACCGTAAAGGTCATGTAGATCCGGTGTTTCATGCGGTGAGAATAATGTCCATTCTGCTTCTTCGGCGACACGCTTCATGAATAGATCCGGGATCCAGTTAGCTGTATTCATGTCATGCGTACGTCGACGTTCATCACCCGTGTTCTTACGTAAATCCAGAAACTCTTCGATATCCATGTGCCAGGTTTCAAGATAGGCGCACATAGCCCCCTTACGTTTTCCTCCTTGATTGACGGCTACAGCAGTATCGTTAGCGACTTTCAAGAAAGGTACAATGCCCTGTGATTTACCATTAGTGCCTTTGATATGAGCTCCCAAGGCGCGAACAGGGGTCCAGTCATTACCCAAACCACCGGCAAATTTAGATAACATAGCGTCATCTTTTATCGCCGAGAATATACCATCGAGATCATCAGGGACTGTTGTTAGATAACAGCTAGAGAGTTGTGGACGACAGGTGCCTGAATTAAACAGGGTAGGGGTTGAACTCATGAAATCAAATGATGATAAGAGTTCATAGAATTCTATAGCACGACCTTCACGATCCAGTTCATTGATGGCCAACCCCATGGCAACGCGCATAAAAAATGCTTGCGGCAATTCAAAACGAAAATCATCGGAGTGAATAAAATAGCGATCATAGAGCGTTTGCAGTCCGAGATAAGTAAATTGACGATCACGATCAGGCTGGATAGCATCACCTAATCGGTCCAGATCATATTTGGTTAATTCATGATCTATTAGTTCTAAGTCAGCTCCAGTACTTATATATTTCTTGAAATAAGCACCATAACCTTCACTCATTTCATGCTGAGTCGCTTGGGTCATTGTGCCTTCAATAAAAGTCAGGGCCTCTTGCCGCATTTTATCCAGTAATAGGCATGCTGCGACGTAGGTGTAATCAGGCTCTTTTTCGATCAATGTTCTGGCACACATTACCAATGCATTACCAACGTCGACCTCATCGATACCATCGAATAGATTGTTAAGGGAATCTTGAATAATTAACTCTGCATCGACCTCAGAAAAACCATCACAGGCCTCAGTAACAACAGCGCGTAAACGTGCTTCATCAAGCGGCGTTTTTTGACCATCTAGTTGTTTAACATTGATTTGGATAGAAGGTGTTTCTTGCTCAGAGGATGGGTTTGTCGCAGCTTCAGCCGCACGTTCTCGTGAACGTTCTTCACGATAGATAACATAAGCACGTGCTATTTTCTGCTCACCGGCACGCATCAGAGATAGTTCTACCTGATCTTGAATATCTTCAATATGAACCGTACCACCATCAGGCATACGCCGTGTTAGGGCATTAACGACTTGTTGTGTTAATGAGTCTACGATTTGATGGATACGGGTAGAGGCTGCAGCAGTACCGCCTTCGACATTGATAAACGCTTTGGTCATGGCCACAGATATTTTTCCAAGGTCAAATGCAGTAACCTTTCCATTTCTGCGAATCACATGATATTGACTGAGTTGCCCCGTCAAATAATCAGGCTGATGCGAGCCTAAATTAGTATCGTCTGTGCCAGCATTGAGACTATCGTCTGTCGTGCTAACAGTTGGTTCTGAATTACCAGTACCTTCTGCCTCCATTTACCCCTCCAATTATTTCTTTTTTTTATATGTTTCGATTGTGCAAATATTGCTCGAAACTTGTTGATGTTTATTTTCAAACGAATATATAACACCACAATAAAATGTGGTCAAGTTTTATTGAACCACAAGATGATGTGGAATGTCCTGTGTCTTAGATCTGTATTTCCTGTGGATAAGGTGGGTAAAGTTTCACTAGATAGGCGTTACGAGTGCTAAAATTTTATTTAATTCAGTAGCTTAGTTTACGATGGGTTCTGTATGCTTTTTGCTTTTTAACTTGTGTAAAAACTATCCCAAACCGTGTTTGCATAGCTAATCTTTATGAATTGGGATGGTGAAATAATCGACTTTCTGACTTTAATTATTTCAGTGGGAAAAGGTCGTGGGTTTTGAAGTTAAATTAGAGTTTGATTTTATCGATGTTTTGCATCCATAAGCTAACAGGATTTTAGAGTTTATTAGCACTGAAGGGTATCGAACTGACAGCAGCAACTTTAGGAAAGTTGGGATGTATTACGTATTATTTTTAGTTATCTATTCAGTAAAAATAAATATTTACGGTTTATTTGAAATGGATGGCTACTGTTATGGATTCGCTAGAGCTTCATTTTGTATATGACGCTACGTAAGGCATCGACACTGTGGGCAGGAATGAAGTGATCGATGAAAGGCTTTGCGGCTAACATTGTTCTATTACCTGATGTGTAGGTTTTTCGCCCTAACATGGGATTCAACCAGATGAGTTGTTTGCTTTTACTTTTTATGAGCTTTAATTGACTTGCAAGATATTCAGGTGCATCTGTGTCAAAACCGTCACTGATGATGATGATGATAGCATTATTTCTTAAAGTTGTTTTTGCATAGTGTTGATTAAAGTACTTTAATGACTCGGCGATACAGGTACCACCCAACCAAAGATGATTGTTTGATTCCAGTTTGTTTCGCATTTGTTGAATTGATTTTTCACGATAGAGTTTTGTGACACAAAATAATCGTGTATGAAATACAAATGCCTCGCTCTCAGGGCACGCTTTTATTAGACCACGGGCAAAACGAAATAATAACGGATTGTTCCAACTCATCGAATGAGAGACATCATGCAATATAACGAGATGTGGCGGTTTTTTATACTTGATACTAAACGCAGGATGCAGTGGTATTCCTCCATGCGCCATGTTACGTCTAATGGTGTGACGTATATCCATGTTCCTGCCTTTTGATACTATTTTTCGATGTGTCCGACTACGTGCTTTGAGTTGCAATGCTAATTTCTCAGCAAGATTCTCGGCTTCACGCATTGCATGATGATTGTTGAGGAAACGGAAATCTGCTTTAGTGATGGTGTTTTGTTTCCCGGCCGCATAGTCGGTTGAATAAGCCATAGTTTCAAACAAGTTTGTTGTTGTGCCGGCGATACCACTGATACTTTTACCCTGTTGTTTGAGGATGGTTGTCTCGGTATTTTGGGAAGTGCTCTTGGCTTCTCTTGATGCGGCATGCGGATACCAAAAAGAGGTGAACATTTTTTCAAACTGTTGCCATTCATATTTGTTGCGGCAACAAAGTGAGCGCAGCGAATGTAGCGTTGAATTCTCATCAGGTTGTTTCATCTCACTGATAATATGCATACTGTCAGTGAGTTCTTTTAGCCCAATAACGTGTCCTTTGTTGCGAAGGAGATGGGCAAACTCAACAATCCTGTCGCTGAACTGAGTGTTGATCATGAGACTGAGTTGAATAACTCCTCTAATCTGTTGTTATTGATGAATTCCCAATCTTCCTGTGTTTTTAGTAAGCAGCTTAATGTTTTTGAAATTAATTCTTTTGACTCAAGCAAGTCTTTAACGCCCATACCAATGAGTGCCATAGACCAGTCTAATGTTTCTGCGACCCCCGGTTTTTTGCGTAAATCTTGAGCACGTAATGCCTGGATAAAATCGACAATTTGTTGATTTAATTTTTTATTTATATTCGGTACCGCTTGTTCAATGATCAGAGATTCTCTTTCTCTATCAGGGTAATCCATATAATGATACAAACAACGACGACGCAACGCATCACTGAGCTCTCGAGTACCATTTGAAGTTATAATAACTCTTGGAATTGATTCCGCTTTTATCGTCCCTAATTCTGGGATGCTTATCTGAAATTCTGATAGTAGCTCTAATAGAAAGGCTTCAAATGATTCATCAGCACGGTCAATTTCATCTATCAAAAGAATAGGAGGCTTTTTCTGCCTGATAGCCTTTAGTAATGGCCGTTCGAGCAGGAATTCCTCATTGAAGATATGATTTATATCAGACTCTGACTTTTGATTGTTTTGAGAATTGATCCAGAGTAATTGTTTTGAGTAATTCCATTCATAGACAGATGTTTGAACATCAAGGTTTTCATAACATTGTAATCGAATCAGTTCACAGTCATGTATCTTCGCCAGCGCAATGGCGATAGATGTCTTGCCGACACCAGCATCACCTTCTATGAGTAGTGGTCTATCAAGGTTTTCCATCAGTTCAAGTGTGGTTATTAATGCCGTATCTGGCACATAACCATTTGTCAGTAATTTGATATTCAGCTTTGTCATTACACAAATTCCAATTGGCGATTCATTAATAAATCTAATTACATCCTATTGAGAGAGTATGATCAAAATATATTTTATTTGATAAGCTGTATGCTGTTGAAAAATATAGTTAAAAAGTGAAATATACAAAACGATGTAAGCGGTTCATAATATTAGGTTAGGATAAAGCTCAAATAAATCGATACTTTAAGGATTCTGGCTCATAAAGCAGGATGTTTATCGTGCCTATTGACGTTATATTGATTCATTTTAAAGCTAGCAGCTTAAATTAAAATAAAATTATAAAAGGAGAGGGTAATAATATGGCCGCAGTAATAAAAGAAACTGCCTTTGGTGGTTGTCCGCATGATTGTCCAGATACCTGTGCAATGGTATTTGATATTGAAGATGGCAAAGTAACCGGTGTCAGGGGTAACAAAGATCACCCAATGACCCGTGGCGGGCTCTGCGTCAAATTAAAAGACTACGAAAAACGACATTATCATCCTGATCGCTTGTTATACCCCATGCGCCGCACTGGCCCTAAAGGCAGCAAAGAATTTGAAAGAATTACCTGGGATGAAGCATTAACCGAAATTACCGATAAATGGAAAGCCATTATCGACGAACATGGCCCTCGTGCCATCGTACCTTATAGCTATCTTGGTCATCAGGGTCTCGTTCATGGATTAAATGGTGGCGATGCATTTTTTAACAAGATGGGTGCTACTGTCATGGAACGTACTTTCTGTGGTGAAGGCTCCTGTACGGCGTGGTTATTAACCGTAGGTCCAACAGCCGGTGTTGACCCTGAAAGCTACATCCATTCGAAATACATTGTCCTCTGGGCGTGTAACAGTGTCAGTACCAATCTGCATCACTTTGCGATTGTTAAAGAAGCACAGCAGAAAGGTGCCAAGGTGGTGGTGATTGATTCATATGCATCAAAAACCGCAAAACAAGCCGATTGGCATATTGCGCCAAAACCCGGTACTGACGGTGCATTAGCGATGGCGGTGATTAACAGCATTATTGAACAAGACTTAACGGATAAAGATTACGTCGCGAATCATACGGTTGGATTCGATGCGTTAGCCGAGCGAGCGAAAGAGCGTACACCGGAATGGGCTGCAGAGATTACCGGTGTTCCTGCTGATGATATTCGACAATTTGCAAAAGAATTAGCGACCTCACAACCAGCGGCGATCCGCATGGGTGTGGCACTGGAACGAACCTATGGTGGTAGTCAGACGATTCGTGCGGTGACATGTATTCCTGCGTTGACCGGTGCGTGGAAGCACGTCGGTGGCGGCGTTACACAATTCCCTGTCTGGGAACACCCATACAAGTTTGATGTGATTAGTCGTCCGGATTTAATTCCTGAAGGCACACCAGTGATTAGCAACTTACAAATAGGTCGTGTTTTAACAGGCGAGATTAAGACAGAAGTACCGATTAAATCGATGATGATTTGGAATTCAAATCCTGTGACGCAAGCACCTGAAACAGACAAAATTGTTGAAGGTTTAATGAATGAAGATATGTTCATGGTTTCTGCGGAACACTTTCTTTCTGATACCGCTTCTTATGCCGATATTGTATTACCTGCATCAATGGGTGCTGAGTTAGAAGATATTATTCTCTCATGGGGACATTTATATCTGACGTACAACGCCAAGAGTGTAGAGTCTCCAGGAGAAGCCATTCCTAATAATGAAATTTTCCGTCGTTTATCGGCACTCATGGGTTATGACGAAGATAGATTGAAATGGTCTGATTCAGAATGTTTAGAAAACTTTGTTGATTGGGATTCACCCGCGTGTGAAGGTATTGATTTAGAGTACTTACGTAATAACGGCTATGCTCGTTTAACAGTCGGAACCAAAGACGATCGTTGTCCGCATAAAGAAGGTAACTTCCCCACGCCGTCAGGCAAATGTGAATTTGAAGTCATAGGTGCGAAGAACTTTGTGGCAGCACCGTTTAGGCAAATGTACGAAGGCTTTCAACCAGGTGAAGATTTAGATAGTTTACCGGATTATGTGCCTTCACGTGAACGACCAGAGACGAATCCAGAGTTAGCCAAGAAATACCCGTTGAATATTATCTCACCGAAGAGTCACGGCTTTTTGAATTCGTGTTATGCGAATATGGATCACAAGATCAAAGGCCAGGGTGAACAGTTTGTGATGATCAATGAAGCTGATGCGGGCACACGTAATATCAAAGAAGGTGACACGGTGAAAGTATTCAATGACCGTGGCGCGTTTGAAGGTAAGGCACAAATTACCGATGATGTTAATGCGGGTATTGTAGTTGCGACCTTAGGTTATTGGCGCCAACTGAACAACGGTACAGTCAACTCTATCAGTTCTGCTGAGTTTGGTGACATGGGACATTCCCCTTCATTTTCAGACAACCTGGTTCAGGTAGAATCTGCCTAACTAAAGAGGGCTGTTGAGGTTAATAAAAAAGAGGATGCTTTGTGCATCCTCTTTTTTATCTCCATGGATGGAGTGTATGCCGCGAGAGGACAGGAGTCCGAAGTGGCTATGTACAGGATGTACTTTCAATATTTGCTAAGAATTTACTGATGGCAGCGAATATCTTATACAGATTAAATTACAATTAAGGAGAGCAACGTCATGAGTGATGACCGAACAATGATTGAAAAAACTGTTCAATATTATATTGATGGCGCCAGATCTGGGAAAGGTGATGATATGAAACCTGCATTTCATCCAGACGCGACGATCTTTGGTTATATTGGAGATGATTTATTTGCTGGTCCGATACAAAATCTTTTTGAATGGCATGATGAAAATGGTGCAGCGACAGAGCTTGAAGCAAAAATAGCCGATATTGACATAGTTGGAACAGTTGCAACGGTTAGGCTCGAACTTGATAACTGGACAGGCCATAAATTTACAGATTTATTTACTTTGCTTAAGTTTGAGGGAACATGGAAGATTATGAATAAAGTCTTTTATCTTCATCCTTAATTTAATATCAGGGTGAAAGCAGCTTGTCGCAATTATGTGCTAGTGCTTATGCAGATTCAGAGAAGAACTGACCTTTATTTTTGTTAAAGTTGACCGTTAACAATTGAATGCCTGCCGCATGATTATCCTTTAATGATTCGTGTTCGTTTATACTGCTACATGAGACAACTCCTGCTGCTTTAAAACCTTCGCCATCGATCTTGATTGTTTGATCTTATAACAGTCCGATAGTTGAGACTAACTATGTACCAAGTGTAGAGATGACGATGTCACTTCGGTGTAAACTGATAAAACTGACGATTTAATTCTAATGCTTTATTGTTTGTCGAGGTGTTCCAGTGTTTCCAGAGTGTAAACATAACTTTCGTAATATAGGACGTTAATTTTTATTGATAATTTCTCGCGAGGCATCAGCTTGTACATTTAATGTACGGTAATCATTCCTTCTCTCATTTTTAGCAAGTTTGTTATTTGAGTCTCTAAAACGTCATCGGCAGTATATTTAATATATTGAGAAGTGTATTTTGATTATGGATAATATCGTTGTATTCATACAGGCTAATCAATTTAACTAGTATAGTGCACGTAATAGAGTGATGTTGAAGCTGAGATGAGAATTGATACTGCCCCTAGTAACACTATAATTGTAAGCGTAATTTAAACCATAGAGATAGATAAAATGACTAAATCGATTGTCATTGTGGCGATGTATAAATTCGTTCGACTTGATAACCATGAGGCTATGCAGCCTATTGTGTTGTCTTTTTGTCAGCAACGAGAGATTTATGGGACTTTGTTATTGGCTGAAGAAGGTTTGAACGGAACTCTTGCCGGGACGCGTAGCGCCATAGATGCACTATTGGTTTTCCTGAAATCAGATCGGCGTTTGGCTGACCTTGAATATAAAGAGTCTTATTCAGATGAAGTCCCATTTCATAGGACTAAAGTGAAGATAAAGAAAGAGATTGTTACTATGGGGCAGCCTAATATCAAACCTTCTGATCGGTCAGGTATTCGTGTTGAACCAGAGCAATGGAATGAAATTATTAGCGACCCGGAAGTGTTACTCATCGATACGCGTAATGAATACGAATATCAAATAGGAACATTCAAAGATGCGGTCTCACCAGAGACGACAAACTTTCGGGAATTTCCTGAATATGTAACAAAGGAATTAAATCCGGCGACAACAAAAAAAGTTGCTATGTTTTGCACCGGCGGCATACGTTGTGAAAAAGCCAGTGCCTATATGCTTGAACAAGGTTTTGAAGAGGTTTACCAACTCAATGGCGGTATAATTAAATACCTTGAAGAAATTGACCAGGCGGAAAGTCTTTGGGAAGGTGAATGTTTCGTTTTTGATAGTCGAGTTTCTGTTGATCACCAGCTTGCTGAAGGTAATTATGAGCAGTGTTTCGCATGCAGACGGCCTATTACCGATGAAGACATAAAGTCGAAAGATTATGAGGAAGGCGTCTCATGTCCGCGTTGCATCAACGAGACGACTGAGGAACAACGCACAGGCTTCAATGAACGCCAACGACAGGTAACTTTGGCAAAGCAACGCAATCAAAAACATATCGGCGCAAAGATGTAATTAGCATTCAATGCCCAGCTTATAAAACTCTATAATGAACAAGTTTCCAATACTTTATTCTTTTAGACGTTGCCCTTACGCCATGCGTGCACGCATGGCAATTTACCAGGCACATATCAAATGTGAATATAGAGAGGTGTTGTTAAAGGATAAACCTGAGGCTATGTTGTCCTTGTCTAGAAAAGGTACCGTGCCGGTATTGGTGACAAGCGATAACAAGGTGATTGACCAAAGTCTTGATGTTATGCATTGGGCATTAAACCAGCGTGATCTAGACGGTTGGTTAAATGAGGATAGTTCGTTGGGACGAGCCTTGATTGAACGGAATGACAATGAATTTAAGTACTATCTGGATCGATACAAATATCACGTTGCTTATCCTGAGTATCCACCAGAAGACTATCGTGACAAGGCTGGAGATTTTTTAGATCTACTTGAACTCAGGTTGAGTGATAATCAGGGTGTCGCTTTAACCAGCAGAAACATTTCATTTTCAGATATTTGTATATTTCCTTTTGTACGACAGTTTGCGAATGTGGATCTCGATTGGTTCAAATCCAGCTCTTATGAATTGCTTAATGGCTGGTACAACAAGATAGAGCAGAGTGATTTATTCAGAGATTGCATGAAAAAATATAAGCAATGGTCGCCAGGGCAAGCACCTGTTTACTTTCCAGAATAGGCTATAAATGCAACATGAGAAATAGAGATACTCTATATCGATCTGATGACGAGCCGATTAAACCTTTTGAGTTTAATCAACGCGTTGCTGAGGTTTTTCCAGACATGATTGAACGATCTGTTCCCGGCTACCCATTAACTATTGCGATGTTAAGTGTTATCGCAGATGAATATGTGCAGGAAAATTCAAATATTTATGACCTTGGGTGTTCGCTAGGCGCAGCGGGTGTCGCGATCCAACAAGGATTGAAAGATAAAAAATGTAAAATTATTGCAATTGATAGTTCAAAAGCAATGATCGAGGCATGCGATAAAAATCTCCCTCAGGATAATCAGCGCAACAAAATAATTTTTGAATTAGGTGATGTACTAAAGACAAAGATAGAAAATGCATCTGTTGTCGTTATGAACTTCACCTTGCAATTTATTCCTGTGGCGCAGCGTCAATTGTTAATAGATAAGATTTATCATGGTTTATTGCCCGGAGGAGTATTAGTTCTATCCGAAAAAATAGTGTTTGATGACAACGTGGAAAATAGTGTTATGAATAAGCTGCATCATCACATGAAGGAATTAAATGGTTACGAACAACTTGAGATTGCTAATAAGCGAGATGCATTAGAAAAGGTGTTGATTCCAGAAACACTGGAAGAACATCAGCGGCGGATAAGTAATGCTGGGTTTTTACAATCATTTGTTTGGTTAAAGTGTTTTAATTTTTCTTCTCTAATCGCAATAAAATAGTTTTTCTTCACAATGAGTTTTCAGAAACTGTTTGATGTCCTTAATGCCTGTTCTATGCAGGAATGGTCTGCGTTATTAGATTCTCAGTTAACTGATTATTTCGACAAGCTTAATCATGGGGACTACCCCAGATGGAAGGTGGCGGTAGATAAACTGCCAGATATAGAGCCCTCGAAAATTGCGCTCGATTCAAACAGTATCCACATTGGTATTAGTACGGATTGTTCTGAAGACGTTGCTAAAGAATTGAAACATCAGTTGAAAGTCTTGATGCCATGGAGAAAAGGCCCTTTCAATTTATTTGGCTGTCCCATTGATAGCGAATGGCGTTCAGATCTGAAATGGTCCCGTTTAGAAACGCATATCAAATCATTAGATGATCGCATGGTGTTAGATATTGGTTGTGGTAATGGTTATTACGGTTGGCGTATGTTGGGAAACAATGCTCGGTATATTATTGGTCTCGATCCCACGCTATTGTTTTATATGCAGTTTTCAGCAATCAAGAAGTACATGCCTGATGCCAATATCGATCTGTTGCCGTTTGGCATTCAAAAGCTACCTGATTTTGAATTAAACTTTGATACTGTATTTTCAATGGGTGTTATTTACCATCGTCGTGATCCAATAGATCACTTAAGTCAATGCCTCAATTGTTTAAAGGCCGGTGGTGAATTAGTCCTGGAGTCATTGGTCATTGATGACGAAAACATGGAAGTACTTATCCCGGATGAACGATATGCAAAGATGAAGAATGTTTGGGCTATTCCAACTATCACAACGATGATCAAATGGGTAGAGCAGGCAGGGTTTCAAAACGTTCGTATTATTGATGTCACACAAACTACTAGCGATGAACAGCGTCAAACAGACTGGATGAAATTTGAATCTTTAAGTGATTTTCTGGACAAAGAAGATAGACTGAAGACGGTTGAAGGGTATCCTGCTCCCACTCGCGCTATTCTGCTGGCAGATAAGCCTTGAGTTATATTCAGTGTCTGAATTACCCTATGGATGCGTGCAAAATGAATAAAGTAATTACTAGTTTAATATTAAGTCTTTGTTTTACATTTACAATAAATGCTGACCAAAGCTACTCGTCAGAAAAACATTCATTCACGGTTGAAACGGTCGTTGAAGGTTTGGAAAATCCATGGTCAGTCGATTTTTTGCCTGATGGCCGAATCTTAGTGACTGAACGTCCTGGTCGATTGCGTATCGTTGATAATGGACAACTATCCGAACCTGTTAAGGGTTTGCCCAAGGTAAAGGCCAAAGGGCAGGGTGGTCTACTTGATATAGCCCTCGATCCTAGTTTTGCTGACAATCAGATACTTTATTTTTCGTATTCAGCTGCTGATAAGACTGGCATTGGTACTGAAGTCGCCAGTGCTAAACTAGTGGAAAATGAGCTAACGCAAGTTAAAGTCCTGTTTAAGGCATTACCCAAAAGCAGAGGAGGCAATCATTTTGGCTCGCGTTTATTAATAGATAAAGAAGGAAAGTTATTTATAACCCTTGGTGAAAGGGGTACTAAGGAACGTGCGCAAGATATAGATGATCATGCAGGTTCTCTTATTCGAATTAACACAGACGGAACAATTCCGAAAGATAATCCTTTTATCAATAACCCAGTCGCTAAGCCTGAAATATACACCTATGGTAATCGTAATATCCAAGGTATTGCGATGCATCCAGATACAGGTGAGGTATGGACAATTGAGCATGGGCCACAAGGCGGTGATGAACTAAATCTGATGAAGCCAGGTGTCAATTATGGCTGGCCTATTATTACCTATGGCGTAAATTATGTTATTGGAACAAAGATAGGTGAAGGCACAGAAAAAACAGGTATGGCTCAGCCCATTCATTATTGGGTGCCGTCAATAGCATCCTCGAGCTTACTTTTTTATACCGGGGCTCAGTTTTCTGAGTGGCAAGGCAATGCCTTTATTAGTTCGTTGGTGTTCGGCCAGTTAGTCAGATTAGAAATGAAAGGTAACAAAGTTCTAAAAGAAGAAAGATTGCTAAGTGGTGATTTTGGACGAATAAGAGAGGTGCAACAGGGACGAGATGGCTATCTTTACTTCATAACTGATGACACAAGAGGTAAGTTGTACCGGATTACACCAAGATAAGAGCTTTCTGTTGAGGGTCCCAGGCTAAAGCCTGAGACCCACAGAGTTATTTGTTAATAGATAATAAGGACTATTAGTCTTCGCGACTGGTAATTTCCAATAAGTGATAACCAAATTGCGTTTTAACAGGGCCGTGCACTGTGCCGAGATCGCCACTAAATACGACCTCATCAAATTCTTTTACCATTTGACCAGGTCCAAATTCTCCCAGATCTCCACCACTACGACCTGATGGACAACTTGAATGTTCTTTTGCAACCTCTGCGAAGTCAGTACCATCTTCAATTTGTTGTTTAAGTGATGCGCATTGGTCTTCGCTATCAACCAAAATATGTCGTGCACTAGCTTTTGCCATTTTCATTCTCTCCAAGAGTAAATTGTAACTGTTAAAAAGACATTCTCTATCTTAATTATAAAAAATTTCTGTTTAATCTTCGATTCGTTCCTTAACATAGCTGCCAGGAGCATCTTCAATTACCTTCAGTTTTTCACCAGGCTTACGCGCGGCTATTCTTTTACCAGATTTTGTCTTGATCCATTTTTGCCAGTCAGTCCACCATGAGCCTTCATTACTTTTGGCATTGTCAAACCAGTCATCTGGGTCAACTTCAATATCATCATTAGTCCAATAATTATATTTATTTTTAACGGGAGGATTAATAATGCCAGCAATATGTCCTGAACCACCCAAGACGAAACGTGTAGGGCCAGACATTAATCTTGCACCTTCGTAGGTCGATTTCCACGGGGTAATGTGGTCCTCTCGTGTAGAGATAAAATAAGTCGGGATCTTTATCTTTCGTAGATCTATGGGGGTACCATTCATTTCAATGCCACCGGGTTCACGTAATAAATTATTGAGATAACAATTACGAAGATAATAACTATGTGCTGTTGCAGGAATTCGTGTTGAATCTGAATTCCAGTAAAGTAAATCAAACGCTGTAGGTTCTTTACCCAATAGATAATTATTGATAAAGAAAGGCCATATTAGATCGTTTGCTCGCAGCATATTAAAGACGGTCGCCATTGATGAGCCATCAAGAAAGCCATCTTTTTCCATGTTGGCATCAAGAGCATCAAGTTTTTCTTCATCGATAAATACTCCTAAATCGCCAGGTTCTTCAAAATCGACCAAGGTTGTGAAATAGGTAGCAGATTTGATAGGTTTGCGACGTTTACTTGCAAGATAGGCATTTGTCGCCGCAAGTAAGGTGCCGCCAATGCAATAACCTATAGTATTAACATTGCTGATTCCTGTTTCTTGTTTGACTTGATCAATAGCCGTCAGCACACCTTCGAGCATATAGTCTTCAAACTTAGTGTCAGCATAACTCGCATCAGGATTCTTCCAGGAGATAACAAAAACGGTGTGACCTTGGTCTACGGCCCATTTGATAAAGCTGTTTTCTTCTCTTAGGTCCAGTATGTAAAATTTATTTATCCAGGGTGGAACAATAAGCAACGGTGTCTCGAAAACTGTATCGGTTGTGGGTGTATATTGAATGAGCTGAATTAATTCATTTTGGAAAACAACTTTACCAGGTGTTGTTGCAATATTTTTACCAATTTCAAATGACGAAGTATCCGTCATCTTGGTCATTAGTTTTTGTCCTTTTCCACGTACCAGGTCTTCAACTAGCGCATTGATTCCCTGAACAATATTCTCACCTTTGCTATCAATAGTTTGTTTTAATACGGCGGGATTAGTTGCCGCAAAATTACTCGGTGATAATGCATCTACACATTGCCTGGTGTAGAAGTCGATTTCTTTCTCATACTTTTTATCTATTTGCTTATGCTCAAGACTGGTATTAAGTATGTACTTGGAACTTAACAAGTAGAATTGTTTAATATAATCAAAGGCAATATTTTCATTCCAGGATTCATCTGAAAAACGTCTGTCTGATTTGTCTGGAGAGATTACCTGATCTGCTTCCATTCCCATGGATTTAGACATTGCATATTGAAAGAGCTTCAGGTGATCATGAATATATTGAATATTGTCTTGGCTTAATGACGACGATTTATTAATTTTATCTTTTAATTCATCGATAACATCAGATTTGAATAGAGTAGAATTTGTCTTATTCAGGGTATCCATACTTGCATTAAGAAATTTGCTCGTCATCTCTATATGAGAATCTGATATCTTTTTGAGTAATTCTACAGTCTCGCCAGAAAACATAATTGTTCCTTTCCTATTAAATTCAGCCAAGCAGTATAAATGATATTGTGCAGTGCACAATACTATCTGCGTATTAAGTCCCTATATCAGAAATACTAAACTAACTATGTTAGAACATCAAAATCGTAAAAAAACATATAAGCCATTGTAATTATGAGTAATTAAAGTGTTCTTTATTTATTTTCCAGGTGATTTACGAATTAAAAGGACTTATATTATTTATTGTGATTTAACGCATTACTATCAATTTAAATGCAGATTAGTGGCGTAAAAATAAGTTGTGCTCAGTGTCGCAGTAGTTTCAAGGCCATAGATTACGAAGTATTGCTGCAAAAGCCTAATCAACCTGATATTCATTACATTATGCGATGTTATGCAATTGGTGATGATAATTGCTCTCGTAACCTATGAGCCTTGATGGTTTTGATGTTCAGAAAAGCCTATAGGAATTAGTTGATTGGCTCGTATTCAGTCAATTTTTCTGCGTTTATTAAAGGCAAAAAACTGCTATGCTTCACAGTATCAATAAAAATAATAAATCTTAATAATTGAGAGTATGAAAAGAAGGCATGTATTAAAAGCTTTGGGTATGAGTTGTCTCGGATTTGGTCTTGCTCCAGAAATATCCGCAAAGACTATTCAGAGTTATTTTGCTGGTAAAAAGGCATACCCAGAAGAAGATCAACTCAAAGATTATTTGCAGAAGATTCAGAACTTTAATAAGCCACACGATGACGACGTACTGCTTGATTATGAGCAGTATGAGACATTTGAATCGACTGTATTACGGCTCAGACGCCTACAGAAACTGGTTGGGCATGGTAATTTTAATATATTAAATTTTACCGATGGTCTTTCTCTAGCAGGTAATTATTCCAGGGTTGGTAAATTTACTAAACAGGAACTTCAGTTTATGGAGCTAACCTTTTACGAAGACGGCCAGCTATACGGTTTTCTGGGACAAAAACCGTTAAAAGAAATAACTGACCAGGTAAAAAAGAAAGATGTTATCAAAATACCGCACAGCGGAAATTATCTTTATAAGGATAGATCAATTGAGATATTCGATGACATAAAAAAAGAATTGGGTGATCAGGTTATCCTGACATCTGGCATTCGTAGTGTGATGAAGCAGTTTCTATTATTCCTAAACAAAGTTCACAACAGTGAAGGTAACCTATCTCTTGCCTCTCGATCCCTTGCCCCTCCAGGTTACTCATTTCATGGCAATGGAGATTTTGATGTTGGACAAAAAGGTTACGGAAAGTTAAATTTCACAGGAACCTTTACTGAGACAGAGGTTTATAAACGACTTTCCGAAATGGGATATCTTCAGTTGCGCTACCCAGCAGGCAACAAACTAGGCGTCCGTTATGAGCCTTGGCATATAAAAATCAATGCTAACGTGTAAATGTTTCCAGTATGAACAGATGAAGAGGTGTCTGGGCTAAATAAAATTTATAATAATGAATATAGAGCTAATTTAATTTATCTATTTACGAGTGTAATTATTTCAACTACTTATTCAATTACTTAAAGTATTGCTTTAGAAGAAAGCTTATTCGAAATAAAATTATTCCTGTTAATTTATGAAATTGTTCTATAATTAAATTAAGGGTGTCATCACTCCTGTAATGTCACTATCAGTGACACAACCCCCCGCGTGAATCAATCACGGGGGGTTCTCACGTCATCATCTTTAATAACAATATCCGTAATAACTTCGGTTATATCTAACGCCGTCAAAACTTCTGCAGCAAGTAATCAGGTAATTTGTCTAAAGCCTATTAGTGTGAAATCGTCAGGGTGACAACGTCGGTCGGGAAGTGGCTCTTTCATATTCAGATTACATTGCACAATCAATTCTTTAACACCGTCGGGTAATGGTCCTTTTCGTATAAACTCAGAGATCTCTTCTTCATAGAGGTTGTCTGATAAGGCATCACTAGAAAGTATAATCGTGTCATGTGGTGCGAGTTCAATGATTGGGCCAATATTGATATGCATATCATTGCAACCTATATAATTAGATATCAAGTTGCGCTCTGGATGTCTCATGGCTTGTTCTTGATCAAGCGCGCCACATATTTGTGCGTAACCAATTGGCGAATGAGAGAGTGTCTGGTATTTAACGTTGCCATGATTAGTAGTGAGTAATATAAGAGAATCACCTGCATGATATGTTCTCAATTTATTGCCCGATAATTCAGCTATAGAAACAGTAGTGCCTGCTCCTGTTTTCATGTCTAAAATTGTTTTGTTAGCCTCATCAATGCCATCTAAAATAGATTCACGCACAGATGATTTGATGTTACTTGCTGATGCTATTAAAGAATCGACAACAATTTGTGAAGCTTGTTCGCCAGCAGGCATTCCACCAAGACCATCAGCGACGACTAATATTATTGTTTCGTCATCGACAGGAATAACGGCTAAGGCATCTTCATTTGGTGTATCTTTCTTCGGTGATCTGTTCGAATAACAGACAATCTCACCATGGCTCGTAGATATATCGAGAGGTTCACTGTCCGTTGCGTTGAAGCGGGTAATAATTTTACTATTATCATCCATGTTCACATTGTATCCCATTGCATGTTCTCTATATAGCGGCGTAATTTACCTGCACTGTTAAATTTTTTAAGTGCCAGTGAATGTTTTAATCCGCAACAAATGGCTTTAATTTCGGCTGGTTGCTTCGAGTAGTATTTTTGGCCACCTAATGCATCATAAAAGATTTTAATCAAATCCATAACATCACTTTTGATATTTGCGCCCGGTGTGTCAACCCATTGAAACATGTCGATAATTTTTAGATTATAATTTAGACCAACATTTTGAACAATAATATTATCTGTGTGTAGATCACCGTGATATTCGCCTACAGAATGTATACATTCAATTCCTTTTGCTAGGGCATAAAGTAAATGTACCGCTTGGTACGGGTGAAGTCGTTTGCCTTTTTGTCTTTTTAAATATTCAGTTAATAACTCGCCTTCTACATATTCTGATACCAAAAAAGATATTGGCATTTTTTTATGAATAATGCTGTCTTGAGTTGAATATTGAATGACGATAGGGCATTTACGAAGTTTATGTAATTTTCGCGCATAGAACTTTAATGATTTATCTTTAATGTTACGTTTAGGAAAAAAGAATTTTGCAGTGCGTTCAATTCCTGTCGCACATTCACGAACGAGATAAACTTCTGCCTCCCATCCAGAGCCAAGTAATTTTTCTACGATGTATTTACGTGCAATAACACGTCCAGCATGAAAGTTAAACGTGTCGATATCGCTTATTGGCATTTGTGTGCTCAAGGGTATAAATAGTTTTGCTAAACTATTCTAAGTCTTTAAACGTTTGTACTTCATTCGTTTTGGCTGTGAGTCATTACCTTTACGATTTAGAAAGTCTTGATGATATTCAGTAAAATCCCCTTCCAGAAACACAACTTCACCATCATCTTCAAATGCAAGGATATGACTGGCAATTCGATCCAGGAACCATCGATCATGAGATATTACAAGAACACAACCAGGGAATGCGAGTATCGCTTCTTCCAATGCACGTAAGGTTTCAATATCAAGGTCATTTGATGGTTCATCAAGGAGTAATACATTAGCGCCTTGTTTTAATGTATGCGCTAAATGTAAACGACCACGTTCACCACCAGATAAATCGCCAACATGTTTTTGTTGATCCGTTCCCTTGAAATTAAAACGACCAACATAGGCGCGTGAATTTATTTCATAATTACCAATCGTTATATTATCGAGTCCATCAGAGACGGCCTCCCAGACTGTTTTGTCATCCTCAAGGCTTTCACGACTTTGTTCGACATAGGCCACCTGAACTGACTCACCTAAATGAATTTCACCGCTATCGGGCTGCTCTGTACCTGCAATCATGCGAAAGAGGGTGGATTTGCCCACACCGTTTCCGCCGATAATGCCAACAACTGAACCTTTGGGTATATTGAGATTCAGATTTTCATACAAAATATGATCGTCAAATTTTTTACTGACGTCTTTTAATTCAATAACCATATCACCCAGACGCATACCCGGTGGAATATAAATTTCATTCGTTTCGTTACGTTTTTGGAAGTCCTGTGAATTCATTTCTTCAAAGCGGGCAAGTCGAGCCTTGCTTTTGGCATGACGTCCCTTAGGTGCTGTACGTACCCATTCAAGTTCCTGTTTAATCGCTTTTTGTCTTGCTGATTCAGCCTTTTCTTCAGATTCAAGACGTTGTTCCTTGTTTTCTAACCATTGTGAATAATTACCTTCGAAGGGGATACCTTCTCCACGGTCTAGTTCTAATATCCAGCCGGCAACATTATCAAGAAAGTAACGGTCATGCGTTACTGCTACTACCGTGCCGTTAAAGTCAGCAAGGAATCTTTCTAACCAATATACAGATTCAGCATCTAGGTGGTTGGTAGGCTCATCTAATAACAACATATCTGGACGTGAGAGCAATAAACGGCAAAGCGCCACACGACGTTTTTCACCACCGGACAATGTCGCAATAGCAGCATCCCAGGGCGGAAGACGTAGGGCATCGGCTGCAATTTCAAGTGTGTTTTCAAGGTTTTCTGCATCCCATGTGGCAACAATACTTTCTAATTGTTCTTGTTTCTTGGCCAGAGCATCGAAATCAGCATCAGCGTCTGCATAAGCAGCATAGACTTCTGTTAAACCAGCCAAGGCATCCAGTGGTTCACGTAGGCCTTCTTCAACATTACCGCGAACATCTTTATCCGGATCGAGTTGCGGTTCTTGTGGTAAATAACCGACTTTAATATCCGGCATAGGGCGAGCTTCACCGATAATTTCAGTGTCTATGCCTGCCATTATTTTTAACAGGGTTGATTTACCCGCACCATTTAAACCCAAGACACCAATCTTGGCACCAGGAAAAAATGAAAGGTAGATGTCTTTAAGTATTTGGCGTTTTGGTGGGACGATCTTACCAACGCCATTCATGGTATATACGTATTGAGCCATAGGACTATGAAATATATGCTTGTTTAAGTGAGTTTAAAATTAAAGAATAAGAGATTATCGTTAATACGAATTAACTAAGCAATATTATTAATGCTGCTTATACGCGTCATAAGCTTATCTAGTCGGCAGTCCAAAAATATTTTTCTAATTCACTGCGTAATTCTGTCGTGAGTGGCTGTGATTTTTTTTGCTCGTAGTCAAAACGAACCAAGGTGGTAAGTCCTCGGGCAGCCAATTCTCCATCTTGAAATAATTCCTGACGAATCAAGAAAGAACTGTTGCCGATATGTTGTATCCCCGTTTTGATGGTTACGGTAATGCGATAATCAAGTTCACGCAGGTATTCAACTTCAATTTTGGCAAGAATTAACTCCCATTTTTTCGGATCAAGGTCTGGTGTGAAAATCTTGAATAATGGCGTACGGGCTTTCTCAAACCACATCGGCACGACAGTATTATTAATGTGACCTAAAGCGTCTGTCTCATAAAAACCGGGAGTAATTGACTCTTCAAGGAGATTATTAGTCATTTCCATTTTTCTCCTAATCTAGGGTCTGTTTCCATTCGAAAGCGGGTGTCCCTTCAGAATCGCCGCGATATTTAAGCTGTAAACCGTTGAGGAAGTTGCGTAAGATCTGATCTTTACATTCCCTATAATGCTTATGACCGGGCTTACGAAAAAAAGCACTTAATTCGTGTTTGCTGATATGCAATTCAGACAGTTCAAGTAAAGCCAATACATCTTCTGCCTTAAGGTTTAATGCAATTTTTAGCTTATTGAAGATAATATTATTGGTTAATTTTTCTTCCGGGACTGGATTTGGACCTTCTTTTTTACCGCGCTTTTCGTTAATCAAACCGTTTAGAAAAGTTGCCAGTAGCAGATCAGTACATTGCTGATAGGCAGGATCATCTTCTTTTTTTAGCCAATCGCTGATTTGTACTCGTGTAACGTCGTGATCTGCCTGGGCAAAGATAGCGATCATCTTTGTATCGTCAAAATCGAATACGTAGCGAAGGCGTCGTAATACATCATTGCTTATCATAGGTGTTCCAGATTAGGTCTGAATTGATTTGAATTATGCTTATACTTTCTTTAAAAAGCATGTTTTAAGCACTATAGTCGATTTTCCCTTGCCACATTCTATCTCTTCATCTTTATTCGTGAGTCTTATATTTTTGTAAATCGTGCCGCGTTTCAATGAGCTTGAAGTGCCTTTTACCTTCAGGTCTTTTATAACTTGAACTGAATCACCGTCGTCGAGTTCAGTGCCGTTACTGTCTTTACTAGCCATAGTCTATAATTCTTCGTGATTACTGTTTGAATTGTAGACGTATTTTTTCTTCGCCAAACTCAATGATGTCACCTGAAACAATTTTTTTTCTTTTTTGTGTTTCTACTATGCCATTAACAGTTACTTTTCCTTCAGCAATCGCATTTTTAGCTTCTCCGCCACTAGTAACCATGCCCTCAAATTTTAGTATTTTATAGAGTTCAACAGGTTCTTTTGTTAATTCAACATCTTTCATTTTGTAGGCCTTTTAAAGAATAAGGGTTTTATTTACACGTAGATAATGTGGCAGCCATTGTGCCTCATTGAATTATATCGCTGATTATCAATTTTACGGGTAAAACTATCTTAGTTGGAACTAAATCGAGTGTGCCGATTAAATCTCCTGCTGTTGATTTGGTATTGCCACTTTTTGATATTCTGGCAATAAGCTGTACCTGTTTATGGTCAGATAATTTATTGGAGGACATCAGTGCCATTGAATCATCCAGTGAAACTTGTATCGGTAGTTCACTTACTTTTTTACGTGATATAGCCAGTGGCATTAGCGATCCGTCAATGGCATTGGCATATATAAACACATCATCGTTATCATTGACTTCATTTAATAAAGTATCTGACAAACTAACATTAATTTTAAGTGATATGTCAGAGACAGGCTCAGAATTTGTTTCAATTATTTGTTCACGTGCCAAGTCTATATAGTGTTTTATCTTCAGTTGCGACTCTGAACCAGCATCAAACTGATCATGAAGTTGTTGCCAATGTTTTAGTGCCTTTTTAATATCACCACGTTGTATCGCAGCAAGCCCGGCTAACCAAAGACCATTGCTATTTATTGGGTCAAGGCGCAGAGCTTCGTCAATTAACTCAGCTGGTTCACCCTTGAATCGACCATTGTTTACCATGGACATGATATCTGCATAACGGAACATGATGGATGGTTCTTTCCCTTTAATCCGATATAGGTTTTCGATTGCTCTAAGGGCATCATCATAACGTTTAAGAGTAGTATATGAGTTGGTTAAAATTAACCAGCTTTCAGCATCATCTGGATTATTGAGTAGCTTTTTCTCAAGATGCTCTATCATCTTTTCAACGGTAACTGATTTTTCTTCATCAGTTTTAGCAGAATTTAATTCTTGTATTAACGATACTTGTTCAACAAATTCGGGTTTACTTAAATATTGATAAAGACCATAAGAAAATACCGCTAACAGTAATAATAAAATGACTATTGTTAACTTTTTCACTTTCGTTTTTTCTTTTAACATGTGTTCAAAATATGTTTTTTAATAGCGTTATAGAAATTCTTTTTATTTCTGTAGAGTAGGATGATGAAGCCCACATCTAATCGGAAGCGAAGTATAGCCCAAGTCGATTGAGACACGAAAGAACCGTTAGCGGCATTGGGAAGTGTTACTATTTGACGCGCTGTTACCGATTTTTCAGAGCGAATTCAATTTTTGCATTACCATCGCAGATTTGTTCTTCAGCTGTGGGGGAGTAGCTAAAGAGTATTGCCCGCTAATCCTGATAATTGAATGGGTCTATCGCACTGAAGAAAATAAAAAGGACTGAGATCAAGGCTTTAGCGAATTAATAAGAATGTCAACCATGGGGTTAGTTGAAACCTCAATCGTATCTGAATAACCTTCATAATCGCCTGATCGACCTTGAGGTTGCCCGTTGCTTGAAAGGCGAGCACCGACAATTACTTTTGGAAAACTGGAAAGAGACATTTTCGGCATCATCGCCATACTGTCATCAAGGATTACAGTGATCGGCAGGTCTTTAGCCAAACCTTTATATACAGCAAGCGGCATAGGTGGTCCCTCGGATGCGCGCGCATAGATAAATAGGGTTGTATTTGGATCTACTTTGCCTAGAAACTCAGATGCCAAGGCTACATTCACCTGAATAGATTGTTGTATATCACTTGATTGTTCTGCGGTGTTATTTGCTGGAACTAATGCACCGCTCTCTAATTCGGAAATCATGTTGGCAAGATGTTGAAATGCTTCTGAATCTTCTTCTATAGCAGCGAGTAGATGACGCCAATGTGTTAATGCGCCTTCTTTGTTGTTGGCTTGTTGTTCGGCAAAACCGGCCAGCCATAGCGCACGTCTATGCTTGGGCTCTATCTCTAAAGCTGCATTTAATAATACGGTGGGTTTGCCTGTTAAACGGTTACCATGTAGGCGTGCCAGTGTTTCAGCATAATTGACCAGGATGTCAGGATCATCAGGGCGCAGTTTCTTAAGCTCAAGATAAACAGTTGCGGCGTCACTGTATCGTTCTAATTCAACATAAACTTGCGCTAAGGCGATTCTTCCTTCTACGTTATCAGGGTTTTCTTGCACCGCCTGTTCTACTGCGGCAAGCATATTCTCAATTTCTTGGTTAGCTATTGACGATTCATCCGTCTGCAGTGCGACATCAAAGGCAGCTTCATTACCCAGATGTTGATATATCGCAATGGAAAGTAACGGTACTAGCAGTGCTACTATGACAGCTAATATTGTATTGCCTTTATGCTTATGTGTTTCAGGTAATGAGGTATTACGTAAATCATCAAGAGCAGCTGTTTCCAACTCAAGTTTGTAATTATCGAATCTTTCTTGGTCTATTAGCCCATTTTCTAATTCAAGTTTCAATTCTGAAAGTCTTGTAGCCGCAGCTTGAATATTGACAGCATCCCGTTCTACTTTGGATTGCTGTTCTTTTTTTGATAGTAAAGGTCGCAATAAAAGCAAGACGGCAATCACTGCTATTGCCAGAGTAAGCAGTACAAACATCATCGTTTCTCTTCCTCTGCTTGCAGTAATGCACGTATTTTTTGCAAGTCTTCTTCGCTAACTTGTGTTTGTTGTCTCTGGTTTCTGAACTTGCTGAAACGAATTAAACAAAAAATTCCGACAATGAATAATAATATAGGCGTTAACCAGAGTAATAATGTTTTCGTCGCAAACCTTGGTTTGTATAAAATAAAATCGCCATAGCGATCGGTCATAAAATTAATGATCTGATTATTCGAATTACCACCAAGAACTTGTTGATAAAGCTCTGAACGAAGATCTTGAGCGAGTCCCGCATTTGAATCGGCCAGAGATTGGTTTTGACAAACCAGACAACGGAGTTCAGCGGACAGTTCACGAAAGCGCTGTTCTTGTGCTTCACTTTCAAATGGAAATCCAGCGATTTCGGCAGAGCTTGTGGTAACGAAGAATAACAACAGGCACAAACAAGCAATTTTATACGCCATTATTATTCCTTAATGAATTGATCATAGGTAATAACGTTGTTTCCCAATCGTGCCAGCTAATAGGGCCAACATGTTTATAACGAATGATACCTTTTTGATCGATGAGGAAAGTCTCAGGTGTGCCATAGGCACCCCATTCGATTCCGACTTTACCATTCTCATCCACCGCATTTTCACGGTATGGATCACCATAGTCCTGTAACCAAACCACTCCCTGAGCAGGGATATCCTTATAATATAAACCATAAATAGGAACTTCTTCACTTTCTGCTATCTTCATCAAGACAGGATGTTCTTGTCGACAAGAGGTACACCAGGTTGCCCAAATATTTAACAAGCTTACTTCGCCTTTTAAATCTGTATGCTGAAACAATTCATCAGGATTACTCAGTTTTGGCAATGAAAACTCAGGTGTTGGCTGACCGATTAAAGGCGAGGGCAATAGACGCGGGTTGAGACCAAGCCCAAAAAAGAAAAACACCATAAGCACTACAAACAAACCTAGTGGCAAGAGATAAACCCAACGTTTGGGTCTTTGTCCTTGTGGTGACGCTACTTGACTTTCAACTGGCTGTGACATGATTCGCATCCAGTTTTACTTTTTCTTGTTTTACTTCAAGACGATAACGCTTATCTGTTACAGCGAGTAATCCGCCCAAAACCATGAATAATCCACCCAGCCAAATCCACAGGATAAAGGGTTTGTAATAAAGCCTAACTGACCATGCACCAGTATTGGCGTTTCGTTGTTCACCCAAAGAGACATATAAATCTCTCAATAAATTAGAATGAATCGCAGCCTCTGTCATGACGTTCTTGCGAACGTTATAAATACGTTTTTCAGGATGTAAGGTCATTAATTCTTTTTCATCTTTATAAATACGAATTGTACCCATATCTGCTTGATAGTTTGGTCCTGTTATTCTCTCAACATCCACTAACTCAAAGCGATACTCGCCCAGTGTTCTGGTATCACCTTTTACCATGTGCACGTCTTGTTCCTGACTATATACACTGGAAAGAGCTATCCCTATAACCGTGAAGCCCAGGCCAATGTGAGCCAATATCATGCCGTACCATCCTCTTGGAGTTCTCCTTAAACCTTGCAACAAACCTTGAGAATGGCGTAATCGTTGCTGTAATTGGACAAAACAACTATTGATTACCCAAAAGGCAAGCAGTAGCGCAAACCAGGCTGTAAAGCTGGCTTTACCAGGAAGGAGAAGTAATATCACGCTTGCAAAAACAATGGCAAGAATGGCAGGTGTGCGTAATTGTTTAATCAGAGTAGAGAGACTATCTTCACGCCAGCGTATTAAAGAGCCGATTGCGACTAGGAAGACCACCGGGATCATTAGAGGAATAAAGACGCGACTAAAGTAGGGCGGGCCGACAGATATTTTTCCCCCACCTAGTGCTTCGAGTATTAATGGATAAAGCGTGCCTAATAAGACCGTTAACATCGTGACCAATAAAAGCACGCTGTTAGTCAGTAAGGCCATTTCTCGAGAGATTAAACTAAATGGTGTGAGCGTACGTAATTGCCAAGCCCTAAATGCAAATAAACTTAGTGAGATTCCGACAACCAGGCCAAGAAAGGCTAATACATAAATGCCACGAGTAGGATCAGATGCGAAGGCATGTACCGATGTTAATACACCTGAGCGAACCAGGAATGTGCCTAGCAAACTTAAAGAAAAGCTGATGATCGCTAACAAAATTGTCCAGTTGCGCAAAGCGTGGCGTTTCTCTGTTACGGCTAGTGAATGAATTAATGCGGTACCTGTTAACCACGGCATGAACGATGCATTTTCAACGGGATCCCAAAACCACCAACCACCCCAGCCCAATTCGTAATAGGCCCACCAGCTTCCTAAAGTAATACCACCAGTTAAACAGACCCATGCTGTTAACGCCCAAGGACGTACCCAACGTGCCCAAGCCGTATCGAGTTTACCCTGAACCAACGCCACGATTGCAAAAGCAAACGGTACTGCAAAACCTACATAACCCATATAAAGCATAGGCGGATGTATGGCCATTACCGGATCTTGTAATAAGGGATTTAGATCGCCTCCATCTATAGGGACAGGGAAGAGACGTATAAAAGGATTCGATGTAAATAAACTAAATAACAAAAAACCAATACTTATAAAACCTAATACAGAAATAACGCCCGCACCCATGTCTACGGGATAATGTTTACTGTACATTGCCAGTATTGCAGTCCAGGCACTGAGTATTAATACCCATAATAATAATGAGCCCTCATGAGCACCCCAAACTCCTGATATACGATAAATTAAAGGTAATTCAGAATTGGATGTGTTCGCTACATAGAGAACAGAAAAATCATGCACAATGAAGGAGTAGGTCAGGATGCCATAGGCTAATAATACTAAGGCAAATTGTATCAGAGCCGCAGGTTTAGCAATGGCCATCCAGTCTGCACGACGACGTAACAAACCCATGCCAGGAATGATGGCTTGTACTAATGCGACAGCAAGTGCCAGTATTAATGCAAAGTGGCCTAATTCAGGGATCATTCTTTTGCCTCATTATTATGGTAATCTCCGCCACTTACTTTCAGCGCATGTTCAACTTCAGGTGGCATATAGTTTTCGTCATGTTTCGCTAGTACTTGGTCGGCAATAAAGACACCTTCTTCATTTAATTTCCCTTCCGCGACAATGCCTTGTCCTTCACGAAACAAATCGGGCAAGATTCCAGCATATTTAAGTTGTACTTCTTTAACTGAGTCATTGAGCTTAAAGAGAACGGTTAGTTCACCATCAAGTTTTTCTACGCTGTCCAGTGTCACCATGCCGCCAATGCGAAATCGTTGATTGTCAGGCACTTCACCAGCAACTACCTGTGAGGGGGTGAAAAATAAATTAATATTTTCATTCAATGCCATAAGCACCAAGCCGATACCTGTGCTAAGACCAACTACTAGCAAGCTAACTAAAATAAAACGTTGTTTTTGTTTAGGTGTCATTATTGTTTTCACCATGTAATCGTTTAAGACGACGCAGTAAACTTCGGTAGCGTCGCCATGAAGAAATTGAATTCAGAAGCAAAACGACAGCAACAATACCATAGGATGACCAGACATAAGCAGCATAACCGCCCATTTTTAAAAACTCGATCATGATGAAGTCACCAGTTCTTTTACCCATTGGCTGCGTTTTTCCTGTTCCAGTAATTCAGAACGAGAATTAATTAATAGTATGCAGAGGTAAAATAATTTAAAGGCAAGTGCCATAGATAATAAGGGGATTAACATATTCAATTCTATTGAAGGATTGTCAAACTTAGAAACGCTTGCCGATTGATGCAAAGTATTCCACCAGACAACGGAATAATGAATGATAGGAATGTTTATAGCGCCGACTAATGCCAGAATGGAACCCGCTTTTCCTGCAACACGACGATCATCAATCGCTGAACGTAAGCCGATATAACCAAGATATAAAAATAATAATAATAATTCAGATGTTAAACGGGCATCCCATACCCACCATGTTCCCCACATTGGTTTGCCCCAAATAGATCCAGTGATCAAAGCCAGAAATGTAAATGAGGCACCAATTACCGCACTGGACCGAGCGACGATGTCTGATAATTTAATATGCCAGATTAAGAATATAGCACTGTTTACTGCCATGACCATATAAACGAACATTGACATCCATGCAGACGGAACATGTACATAAATTATTCTGAAGCCATCGCCTTGTTGATAGTCGGCAGGGGCAAATACCAGTCCACCAATCAAACCAATTAACATTAATGTTGTTGTGGCGACGATAGACCAGGGTAAAAGTTGTCCGGCCAGATTATAGAAATAAGCTGGTGATGCCATGCGATGGAACCACAACCAAACTTTATCTTTTACAGACATGCTCTATTCAATACTCCGGTGTTTAATAGTGAATTCATTAATTTATCTATAACTACAGGATACTCTAAGGGCTGAACTAATCACAAAGGGGCTCAGCGTTGTCGCAATGACTAATAACGCAGCCAACCATAACAATTGACCATTATAAGGCAAATGGTTCGCTGCCGAGATGACAGCATTACTACCAAAGATTAATACCGGCACATATAAAGGTAAAACCAGTAATGACAATAATGCTCCTGCTTGTCTTAGACCAATAGTTAATGCGACACCAATGGCACCAACCATATTCAAATAGGGCACGCCCAACAATAATGAAATGAAAAGAACCCAGATAACATGTGCATCAAGGTGTAAAAGTAGTCCTAACAACGGTGAAATAATGATCAATGGTAAGCCGGTTACACACCACTGCGCGATAATTCGCGCCAACATCAATAATGACCCCGGGAATGGACTCAATAATATTTGCTCCATGGAACCATCGTTAAAATCAGAACGAAATAAACTTTGTAATGATAATAAAATTGATAACAAGGCTGCGATCCAGATTACGCCGGGACCTATGCTTTTCAGTACTGTGGGATCAGGGCTGATCGCTAAAGGAAATAAACTAACAACAACAACAAAAAAAATGACCGGCAACATGATCTCTGCACGTTGCCGAAAGGCAATTCGAAGATCTCGAAACAGCATGGCGACGAAAGGATTACTGTGGGTCATGACGTTGTTATCCTAGCTGAAGGCGCGTGGTATTGACTTGATCTAACTCAATATGCTGATGACTTGTCAATACCAGTAAACCGCCATTATCCACATGAGCTTTGAATCGTTTTTCTAAAGCGCCAATCATTTTTTTATCCAATCCAGCAAAGGGTTCATCAAGGATCCAGAGCTGAGATGGTTCCATCAATAATCGAGTTAAAGCAATACGCCGTTGTTGCCCATAAGATAAATGTCTGCCTGGACTATTCTCATACCCTTTTAGACCGACCCATTCAATTGCCGATTGAGAATTCTCTTTTTGCGGTAAGCCGGAAAGTGAAGAAAAGAAATTAATGTTTTCTAATGTACTTAACTCGGCCTTGACTCCCGTACTATGCCCGAGATAGGTGAGCTGTTGATTAAATTCAATACGATCTTCTTCAATATTTTTGCCGTTCCAAGTTATCTTACCTTCATCAGCTTGCATCAGTCCTGAAAGAATACGTAATAAGGTGGTTTTGCCACTACCATTACTTCCTTCAATAAATAACATTTCGCCAGACGTAACTGAAAAACTTATACCATTAATGATTAACTTGTCATTGATCTCGTAAATCAGATTTTCAGCACGTAATTGATAGTTGTCACTGACAGTAGTGGAGAACATAAGATGTATTTTAAAGGTATATAAAAGTTGTTAGAAAAATCCTTTGTAGAATACATTACCAGTTAGTGAGATCAATATCGTTATATTGTTTGGAAGTATTAATGCGTTTTTTTTAAAATGTAAAATAAATTAAATAATTTAGGATATATATCCAGGTAAGAATCTTATATTGTCACCTTTCCCAATTACAAAGTGAGTTTACTTGTTTAAAACACATAACTGACTAGCACAATTCTAATTTAACTTGCCGCCATTTAGTTGTATCCCCAAATTTATAAAGAAAAGAATTACATTCTCCCCCTAAATTAGTTAATAGAACCCTTAAACCAGAACAGGTCAAAGTCTTAATAGCGTTAGACTCTTTTTTACTCATACATGTTTGTATGGGCAAACTGAATCTGGTTTATATGAACCATATTTATGTTTGCATTCAACCAAATCATCTAGGAGACCACGTAAATTAACTACAGCAATTTTGGATACTACAATCTTAAAATCAAGACTAATAATAGCTATTAGCACAATATCAATTAAGAATTAGACTCATTCTAATTGTTAGTATGTTTTCTGCTAACTCACGATTACAAATTAATTATGAGGAGGTAAATATGCTTAAAAATACAATAAATCTAATGACAATGATTGGAATTGCCGTACTTATTCTCGGATTATCAACGGTATTTTCCATCAATCTTGCGACGGCTCAAGAAAATGGAATGACAAATCAAGATTGGTGGCCGGAAAAACTCAACCTTGATCAACTACGTGCGCATGATCCTGCGTCTAACCCTTATGGTGACGAGTTTGACTACGCCAAGGCATTCGAAAGTGTCGATCTAAAGGAACTTAAGAATGATATTGAAAAAACATTGACCACATCTCAAGACTGGTGGCCTGCTGATTGGGGTCACTATGGTGGTTTAATGATCCGTTCAGCGTGGCACGCTTCTGGTACCTACCGCACGATGGATGGTCGTGGTGGCGCTGATGGAGGACAGACACGTCTCGAACCACAGAACAGCTGGCCTGATAATGCCAACCTTGATAAAGCACGTCGATTATTGTGGCCGATCAAACAAAAATACGGTCGCAATGTTTCCTGGGGTGATCTGATAATTCTAGCGGGTAATGTCGCGCTGGAATCCATGGGTTTTGAAACTTTTGGCTTTGCCGGTGGCCGTGCAGACGATTGGGAAGCAGACCTGGTGTACTGGGGTGCAGAAAGAAAATGGCTTGCTGCCGATAAGCGTTTCAAAGATAAAAAAATGGAATCACCGCTGGCTGCCGTGCAGATGGGTTTGATCTATGTCAATCCGGAAGGTCCTGGCGGCAGTCACGATCCACTCGCTGCCGCTGAACATATGCGCCTATCGTTTGGCCGCATGGCGATGAACGATGAAGAAATAGTGGCATTGGTCGCAGGTGGACACACCTTAGGTAAGGCGCATGGTGCCAAGACCGGTGATTGTGTCGGTCCCGAGCCTGCTGCTGCTGCTGTCGAAGAACAAGGTTTCGGTTGGAAGAACAAGTGTGGTAAAGGCAATGCTGAAGACACTATGACCAGTGGTCTGGAAGGCGCCTGGACCTCGACACCAACCGCGTGGTCTATTCTATACCTCGATAATCTGATGAGATTTGAGTGGAAACAAACAAAGAGCCCTGCTGGTGCAACGCAATGGATTCCAACGGATGAATCAGCGGCAAGCTTGGTACCGGATGCCCATATCGAGGGTAAACGACATGCACCGATCATGTTCACAACCGATATGGCATTGAAAAAAGATCCGGGTTTTCGCAAGATTACCGAGCGATTTCTGAAAAACCCGAAAGCATTTGATCTTGCTTTTGGTAAGGCGTGGTTCAAACTGACACATCGTGACCTGGGCCCTCGTGCGCGTTATGTCGGTTCAGAAGTTCCAGCGGAAGTTCTAATTTGGCAAGACCCGGTACCGGCTGTCGATCACAAGTTAATCAGTCATGATGACGCCGAAATACTGGAGTCCCTGATTCTTAAGTCGGGTCTAAGCATTCCTGAATTGGTTAGAACCGCCTGGGCCTCAGCTTCGACCTTCCGTGGTTCTGATATGCGCGGTGGTGCCAATGGTGCACGTGTTCGTCTCGCACCGCAGAAGGATTGGGCAGTCAATAATCCTAAAGAACTGGCCAAGTCGTTAAATACTCTGAAAAAGGTTCAACAGGACTTCAACAAATCGTTGTCTGGTGGAAAGAAAGTCTCTCTGGCTGACGTGATTGTTGTCGGTGGAAATGCTGCTGTAGAACAAGCAGCGAAGAAGGCTGGTCACAGCCTTGAAATTCCATTCAAACCCGGCCGTACCGATGCGTCACAAGAACAAACCGACGTGAAATCTTTTGCATGGCTGGAACCTAATGCAGACGGTTTCCGTAATTACCACACTGGCATGAGCTACGGTTCACCAGCAGATATGTTGGTTGAAAAAGCGGACCTGTTGACCCTGACGGCACCGGAAATGACGGTACTGGTTGGCGGCATGCGTGTATTGAATGCCAATACCGGACAAACCAAACAGGGTGTATTCACAGACAAAGCGGGTACCTTAAGCAACGATTTCTTCGTTAACCTGCTTGATATGTCTACTGTGTGGACGAAGTCCAAGTCAGAAGGTATCTACGAAGGCAAAGATCGTGCGACAGGCAAGCTGAGATGGACGGCAACACCGGTTGACCTTATCTTTGGATCTAACTCCGAGCTACGTGCCTTGGCGGAAGTCTATGCATCTGACGACGCAGATAAAAAGTTTGTGCAAGACTTTGCTGCTGCCTGGACTAAGGTAATGAATCTCGACCGTTTTGATCTACTTTAGAACTAGATGGAAAAGGTGTTTGAAAGCTTCTGAAACGTAGCTTTCATAAAAATAGAAAGCGACTGATATGGTAATCAGTCCCTTTTTTATTAATCTTATGCTTGAACAAATCATATGAAACATGAGTACTTGGTGACTATTACTAGTTATCTATGTATTCACGATTTCACACTCTTACATGGTGTACTCTTAGTCCTTAAATTTTTTTTCTTTATCTAATAGAGCGATAATATTTCTGCGTAATTGATGCCTAGATAGGTTTTTTTGCTTTAACGATTATGCTCAATGATGATAAATGATTTATGGCGGTATCGTTTTGGTAAATGGCTGCTAATGGCTCCTATAAGCAATACGCAAACCAAAAGACTGATACGTTCTTCCCAAAACAGGGGTATTAATAGTAATAAAATTATTTTAAATAATATTGCCATACCTCTAACTTCAAACAATATGGCTAAACTTGAATGGAGATCAGTTATTAGGATGATGATGCCTGTGGCCACTGTAGTCCATAACCAAGGTTCTAAAATGGCTTCTGTTTGATTGAATATATGTCCGCCTAGCAAAACGCCGGCAGCGAGAATATGCAGTGCGCGGCTTAAGACGCGTATGCTTAAACGGAAAGGCAAGTCTCGAGGTTTATCTGGGAATAAACTCGATAAAAACCGATCGTTACTATTTATTATAAGTTTTATCAGTTGTCTCCTGACTTTTATTACCAGAGAAAATGAATAGTCCCTGGAATGGTTTTGACGCAAGGGCTTAATTTTGCGCTTTTAGCTGAATATATAACTATAGTGATTAATTAAACTAAACTCGAAATACATATTCCTTGCCAGTTTCACGATCAATGTCAGGTGGGAAATTTTTATATTTATCGTCATAGTACGTCTTTAAATGCTCGCCTTCAGATAACTTATTATACGTTGCAAAATATAGACGCCGTGTTGAGTTCGTTAAGTTCGGTTCAGATGCATGAGGTGTATAGCAATCAAAAAAAACAATATCCCCGGGCTTAGTGGGGTAGTGTACGAATTCCATATCTTCCATGTCTTGATCGGTAAGAGGCTCCCATTCTCGATACAATCCTTGGTCTTGAAATCCTGAGACCATCTGCAAACAACCATTTTCTATAGTTGCATCATCTATGCAAACTAACACACTAATAAAATAATCGGCATAATCTTGCCAGCCAGCCTGTGAGTCCTGATGTGGTTTAAATCCATCACCGCCTGGCATTTTAAAATTAATTTTTTCTTTAAAAAGAGCGGCCTCTTCATCAAATAATTGTGCCATAGGATGTTTAAGCACATTACTTAATTCAGCAAAGCCTTGATGGAATGGAGAAATATTTTCTATGCGATTGATGAGTTCTATCTCTGGGTCAATCTTGCTCTTTTCATGGTATACCCAATGAGTGCCAGACCGTTCAGGCATGTTGGCGAGTTCTGTTGCCCAGGATTCAATCAAAGTAGTTTCTTTTTGATTAAAACCATTTTCAATTATTAGAAAGCCATCTTTTTTAAATTGTTCGATTTGCTCTTTATTGATATTTGGAATGGTAAGCATATGTTTATTTCTTCGGCTAATGGTCCTAGATCATTTTAGAGAAGTTGTTATTGCTTTTTTCTCTGTCTAGGTAAATGTCAAAAACAGAACAGATATTTCTTATCAAAAACCTGCCTGCAGGTAATATTTCAATTGCGTCTTCGTTTATTATTAATAATTCATCTCTTTGCATATCAGCTAATATATTTATTTCTTTTGAGAAATAATCAGAAAAATCTATGTTGAACAAATCTTCAATCTCACGAAACTCGATCTGAAAGTGACAAATTAATTTTGAAATCACTTCTCTTCTAAGCTCATCATCATCATTTAATTTATATCCGCGAAGCAGGGGTGTTATATTTTTTTCTAAGGCACTATGATATTCCTCTAACGTACGAATATTTTGTGAGTATGAATTGCTTATTTTACTAATAGCAGTAATACCAAATCCAATGACATCACAGCTAGCATTAGTAGAGTACCCTTGAAAGTTTCGATATAAATTTCCTTTACGTTGTGCAATAGCTAATTCATCATCAGGCTTTGCAAAATGATCCATGCCGATATAAACATAGCCTGCGTCTTGTAGTGATTGGATTGTTTCACCAAGTATCTCAAGCTTTTCACCAGGACCTGGCAGGTCTTCATCTTTTATTTGTCGCTGTGTTTTAAATAAATGGGGAAGATGAGCGTAATTATATACTGCAATACGATCAGGTCTCATTTCAATGATTTTGTTGATGGTGTTGCAAAAAGTACGCGGTGTTTGTTTTGGCAGTCCGTATATCAAGTCTATGTTGATTGAATGAAACCCAAGCTTTCTAGCTTCATTAAAAACATTGCTTGTTTGCTCATAGGACTGATTTCGATTTACTGCGTTTTGTACCTGAGGGTCAAAATCCTGCACGCCAATACTCATTCTATTAAAACCGAGGTTTCTTAACAGATGTATTGTTTCTGTTTTTACTTCTCTCGGGTCGATTTCAATAGAATATTCGCCTGTGTCATCATCGAGTAAAGTAAAATTCTTCTTTATCACACACATCAAATCAGACATTTGGCCATGTGATATAAAAGTCGGTGTTCCACCTCCCCAATGAAGCTGGTCTACGATTCGATCATTATCAAAAAGAGGGCCTTGTAGATTGATTTCTTTATGAAGATCTTCTAGGTAAGGGATAGTGCGACTGCGATTTGCAGTTATAATTTTATTACAGGCACAATAAAAACAGACCGTATTACAAAAAGGCAAGTGTATGTATATTGATAACGGTTTGGGTAATAAATCTTCATTAGAATCTTTAACAACCTGATAATAATCCTTGATTCCAAACTCTTCATTGAATTGGCTTGCACCAGGATAGGATGTATATCTAGGTCCTAACTGATTATATCGATTAATTAATTCTTTATTAAAAATGATGGATTGTTTCAATGCTTAACCCAAGTGAATTGACAATGCACGTAAGATTACGTCTATTTTTTTTAAATGCCTTGATCTGGATCAAGGCCTGGAAAAATGTGTAAATTTAAGTGATGGGTGACTATGATGAGTTTAATGCGAAGCATCAGACCTGTTTATTTATAGAAACTGACTTTTTCAATTAGAGCGGGCGAAGAATAATATCTCGATGCATTTGATATCGAATTCTGTATTGTAAATTTAAGCAAAAACCAGAACCATAAAATGGTGTGTCCAAATGAGCTTCGCACAACTTTCAGACGATCAAAATGATGTTTTATTGCTGTTTTGATGATGAGTTTTGTTGTTCATAGTGTTCATTGACTATATCTTTAACGTTATTTGCTTGATCAAAAAGTTGCTCAATACCCTGTGGCGAGTAGTGATTTACTGCTGAGACATCTAAATTGCGTGTTTCTGGTGATGGTTTATGCGAATCATTCTGCTTTATGCTTGCTTCAGAAACAGCCGGAACGATATTCGTATCTCTGCTCAATTCAATTGTTTCAACTTCAATATCAGCGGCAGGTTTTTCACTTGTATAGTGAATGATGCCTTTCGCGTTACGCCATTTATATAAATATTTTGAATCAGATGACCCTTCTCCACTAAAATCGAACAGTTTTGTCACTGATTCAGATATCTTGGAAAGACCTGGGACAGGCATGTTAGATTTGTGTAAAACTAAATTTGGCAAATCGCCAGTCATGAGGTAGTTAGCATATAAGCCAATGCCAATTGATATGGATGAAATCAGGAGTATTTTTAATACAATTTTAATCACATTAATCTATTGATGGTGTTTCTATTGTTTAATAATACGCTTACGATGTGTTCATATATTTTATACTAATTGGTTTTATACTATAAGACATGAAATACTTGAGTATTCTAATTACAGTATTAGCAACGTTACTTATTTCAGGCTGCGGACCAATGGCATTGGTTGGTGCTGTTGGTCAGACCATTAATAATGCAGCGTACAATTCTGCTGAAAGAGATTTAAATAATCCAAAAAAAATAAGTAAAGATCAAGCCCTGGAAGTGGCTATTGCTAATATGAATCTTGGAGTTGAATACATGCAGCAGGGTTCATATGAAAATGCACTGACTAGGTTGGAACGTTCACTTTCGGCCAAGCCTGATTATGCTCCAACATATAATGTTCTGGGTTTGCTTTATCAACGCCTGGGAGAACCTGTTGAATCAGAAAAAAACTTTAAAAAATCCTTGTCATTAGACTCGTCGGATTCATCCACACACAATAACTATGGCTTGTTGTTATGTAATAGCGGTCGACTTGATGAAGCCGAGACGCAATTTTTAAATGCTGCAAATAATCTTTTATATGACACGCCTGAAATTGCACTAACTAATGCGGGTTTATGTGTCTATGATAATAAACCACAAATAGGTGAGGAGTACTTTAAAAAAGCGTTAAGTAAAAACCCGCGTTTTTCATATGCCTTAATCAAAATGGCTGATATTTCTTATAATAGAAATGAATACGAGTTAGCGTATCAATATTTTGAACGATATCAAGATAATGCAAGGCATAGTCCAAAGAGCTTATGGTTAGGCATTCAAATCTGTAAAGAACTCAACTTTGAAGATGATGTATCTAGCTATGCCTTATTATTACGAAACCAATATCCGGATACAGTAGAAGCAAAAAAATTAAGCGAATGGCAATTATAAAAAATAATAGCATCTGTTTTTTCCATGTCTATGTTGATATGAATCAATAAATCAAAATTCGTTTATTGCTAATCTTTGAGCATGATAATTAAGAGGAAGGTGTTGTTATGTCGGATGACACAATACAGAAACTAGCGATATTGTATGCGGATGTTTCAGGAAGTACGCATATTTATGAAACACATGGTGATGCAATAGCACGTCAAAATATAGAAACTTGTATCTCTATATTATCAGACGTAGCCTCTAGCTTAGAAGGTAGCGTCGTTAAAACTATTGGCGATGAGGCCATGTGTAAATTCCCAAACCCTGTCAAAGCCGCTATGGCAGCAATAGCTATGCATGAAGCACTTCAGTCAGCTAGTGAGCAAGGAAGATTTAGTATCGGCGAAGTGCATGTCAAAATAGGCTGGCATTATGGCGCGGTGCGGTATAGAGGCAAGGAGCTCATAGGTGAAGCACCGATTATCGCCCAGCAGATTATCAACCTTGCAAAAAAAGATGAAATTCTTACCAGTAGCCAAAGTATTGATGCATTACCGGAAGAACTTAAATATAACGCGCGATTCATTAATTCTGTAGAAGCCGATGCCTGGGATGGTGAGCTAAAGGTTTATGGCCTTCCATGGGAAGAAGAGGAAGAGGTAACAAGAATTGGTAGGTTACCGTCTACTGAAGAAGATGCCACTCATACAGCACTTTTGTTGGATTACGGAGGAAAACAGATTCGCCTCGATTCAGCGCACACTCATTGTCTGGTTGGTCGTGGGGAGACGAATGATCTTTGTGTAGATGGGAAATTCACATCAAAGTCACATGCTGAAATCACCTTCCGTCATGGTGTTTTTCATCTTCAGGACAATAGTACAAACGGAACAGCTGTCTATTTTGCGAATGGGCGTAATATTAGATTACATAGAGAAGAAGAATTGCTTGCTGATCATGGCACTATCTATTTTGGCGGCACTCCTTTAAATGATCCTCATGCTGGTGTTATTTTTCGGTGTGTTAGAATTTAACTTTGCCGGCTTTATTCTTCATCAGGTAGATCTGGAAGTGTAAAGGGCGTTGATGGACCCAGTTGACGCATGTATATAATGCCGCCGTGCGGTCTGTCTATATCTGCTTCTTCATAGATATAGAAAAATATATCGTCTGCTTCATCTTGATTGACAACAATATTTAACATGTCTTTTTCCGCTTGTTCGCCAGCGCCACGATAGGCCAGAGGGGTAATTTTCCCCATACCACGAGCCGATTTAAGATGAGCCCTGATAATGCCTTTTTCAGTTTTTAATTTTTTCAAAATTGGCGAAGCCAAACCTTTTGGTAAGATGCAGGTGATTAACTTGTCGTTAGATAACTTAATCTTTCCCATGGTTTCCAGATTTTCTGGTTTGTTAGGCACTTAAGCTTCCGTAGCGAGTTTGTCAGCAATTTCTGCAGGTATGTAAGTAGCGGCCTTTTCTAAAGGAGTAACATACATGAAGCCCATGCCTGGCGTATCAAGATTTCCCGCCAGATATATTTTTTCAAATATACGATCAATTTGATCAGTAGCAACAACAATATTAATAATTTCTTTTTCAACTTCAACAGCAATTCCGAACACACCAAGTCTTTCTCTAACGCCACTACCTCTTGCATAAAATACAGTTGCACCTTGGGCACCAGCATCCTGGGCAGCCTTCACTATAGTGTCGGCGGATCCTTTTTGAATAATGCACGTTATCAATGCTACATCGGTTAAAACAACGATATTGCGTTTACTCATGAGTCAACTCCTTCAAGAGATTCAACTAATTCATCTTCACGTTCGCGGCGCTTGTTAACTTTCCATTGTATCCATAAGCCAGTAGCCATAACTGAAATGATTGGACCAATTGATGCCATAGATAAAATACCAAAGCCTTCTATCGCGCCAACTGCTTCACCAAAGCCTAATCCCATCGCTAACACTAATGGTACAGTTACCGGGCCTGTTGTAACGCCAGCACTGTCCCAGGCAATATTGACAAACTCTTCAGTTGAGAAGTATGTCAAAACGATAGCAACTAAATAACCAGGGATAATAATGTAGGCAATCGGAATGGAGAATATAATTTTAAAGATACCTATTGCTATGCCACAGCCAACACCAAACGAAACAGCGTGCATTAATAACTTTTTTCTAAAAGCGCCATTAGTCAGGTTTTCAACGGTCGTGCCCAATGCGTTTAATGCCGGCTCGGCCAGCGTTGCGCCAAAACCGAGTATCCATGCAAAAGCAAGTGCAATCGTCATACCTAATGCAAAGTTATATAAAGGTGATTCGCTGATAAGCTCGATCTGTGTGAAAGCACCAGGTACCAGACCGCCAGATTGACCTCCTAGTTTGGACAGGCCATAACTCAGGCCAACATTAAAGATAATCATACCTATTACAGATAGGGAAATTCCATAAGCAATGGTGCCTGGATGTTTGATTTTTTCTTTAAGTATATAAAGAAGTATAAACATTAAAAATATTACTAATGGAACAATTGCACGGATACCTGATAGTAATTCAACGTAAGGTGTTGTTTCGTGCCAACTTAAGGTGCTTGATAAATTACTGATAGAGGCAGCTTCACTAATAATCATTTCGGGTGTTTCTGTAAAAGAAACAAAAATAGCCAGAATTTGAACGGCAATGATAGGAAATAATGATGCGAGAGTGACAATACCAAACCCGGATAACGATGATCGGCCTTTGCCAGCGGCTGTGGCAATACCAATTCCGAGTGAAAGCACCAGAGGTACCGTGACTGGTCCAGTTGTTACCGCTCCACAATCCCATGCTAGGCCCAGTATTTTACTGAGTTCACTGTCAGTCATAATATATAGGGTTAATCCAATAGTCGGTATTAATGACATGTAGATAAGAGGTTTCAAACTCCAGCCATATATAAATCGAAGTGTTCCCAAAACTGCCGCAAGTCCAACACCCATGCCAACCATTAACACCAGCACGCCTGACCATGAATTTAATAAAGAATATAAATAGGGTGCTCGTTCAACATTGACTATCGCGCCAGCTGTCTTTAGTGCACCAATAGCAGGTTCAGCGAAGGTGACACCAATGCCAAGCAAAAAGGCAATGAACAATACAGTTGGTAGTTTTGCCTTTGATGGCAAGATATTGCCAATTGTTTCACCAAAAGGCATGAGCCCCACTTTTAAACCTTCAATAAAAAACATAAGCCCAAAAATTACGGACATTAAACCTGCTGTAATAATCCATGAATCTGTAACATTCTGACGTAGTATCAGCAGTTGAAATAAAATCAGATAAATGGCCAGTGGCAATACAGCCTTGATTTGATCGATTAATCGTACCTTGAAATAAGGTTGCACCAGTCGATATATATCAATCGAACGTAATTTGAGCTTGCCAGGTTGATAGACTAAATCGTTTCCATATTGATCCTGTTTGATCTCTGGCGCTAAATCATTATAGCTAACCTCTTCTTGACGCATTGTTATCTCGCGGACAAAAGAACCAAAGCGGATGTATTTTAAAGTAGGCATGTTTATGGTGAATTAAATTTTATATTTGCTTATTTAAGATGAGTAAGCCTGATATTATAATAGTCGCAGTTTTTAAGTATAAAAGTGATATAAATAAGGTGTTTGATCCATATCAACAGCTTGATGAGTTTGCCTTATGAATTTATGCTTATCAGGCTATTTGAGTAGATATTAGCAATAACGCTATTTGAAACTACAACTCATAATAATTGTTTAATATGTTGTCAGATAATTATTACTCAAAACTTCCCATACACGCTGATTTTTCAGTTGTTTCAGATTTGTCCAAGTATTCAAAATTACCTGATGACTGGTTCATTGTAGCTGCAGACATCCAAAATTCAACCGGCGCTATCAAATCAGGAAAATATAAAGCCGTTAACATCGTCGGGGTGTCTGTTATTACTGCTATCAGAAATATTTCCCCATCCATTCTTCTGCCTTCGATGTTTGGTGGTGATGGCGCATCACTCTGTATTCCTGCGGATCTAGTCGGGCAAGCAAAGAAAGCATTAGTTGCAACAAAATTTATGGCAGAAAAACAATTCGATCTTAAACTAAGAATTGGTATTGTCCCGATAGACGTTGTGAGAAATGCCGGGCATGAGGTCTTTGTCGCGCGCTATAGAATGTCTGAATACTATAATCAAGCCGCATTCGCTGGAGGGGGAATAGAGTATGCGGAAAGTCTGCTGAAAGATAAGCTGAAAGGTCAACAATATCGCTACGAAGATAATATTGAAGAGACGAGTACTGACTATTCAGGTCTTGAGTGTCGGTGGGATAATATACCAAGCAAACATGGCGAAACAATTGCACTGATAGTTAAGGTGTTGGCGCCTTCAATTGAAGAAGAATCTATAATATATAATGAGATTATCAGCAGGGTGCAACAAATATACGGAACTGATGATGAGTGTCGCCCTGTTTATGAAACTGGTCTAAGTTTGACAGCTGATACAGATAAATTAACAAATGAAGTCCGTGTCAGGACATGCAATGAAAATGCTTGGACTGTATTAAAGTATTGGGTAAAACTCTACGCGCAAAATATCTTAGGCTGGATATTCATGACGTTTAACTTGAACGTCACAGGAACCCCCTGGGGAACATATAAAATCGACTTGGTGAAAAATACCGATTTTAAAAAATTTGACGGCGTCTTACGTCAAGTCATCTCTGGCACACAAAAGCAGCGAGAGGAATTAGAAGCTTATCTCAATGAAAAATATTTGAAAAAGCAATGCGTTTACGGCATTCATTTTTCAAATTCTGCTTTGATGACTTGTATGATAGATAATCGTTGTGGCGAGCATTTTCATTTCGTAGATGCGGCTGATGGTGGTTATGCAATTGCTGCATTGCAAATGAAGGAGAAAATAAAATCAGCTAATTTGTGAGAATATTCTTAACATCATTTAAGAAGTTATCCAGACTATGATGGCGTTATTGTTCTGTGTGGCAAGGCCATTACCTTTAGGTTTGTGGTTGAGAACAGTCTCAAGTCGACATTCAATACTTCAATTCATGTCGCTGTAAACTAATTTTCCGGAAATCGTTAAAGTCTATTGGTGAAATGTATTGCCGGCTTTATTCTGAAAATATTGAAGATGAGTTAGCAGCTAAATTTGTAGAAGCAGATCAGCTAAAAAATAAAGCTCTCAATTCAGCTAATGAAAATACTAAAGAGCAAGCTCCAGTCCCGGTCAATGCTACGACAAAAACAATATCCCCCGCAAAACAATTTTATCGATAATTTTAAATATTGTGGCGCTATATATTATCTATTTTGCTGTTAACTGATGGTGCTAATATGTAGGATTAGCCTTAGGTGATGCTTCCGCAGAGCATCATTGATAAGTTCAGAAAAATATTCGGTTTAATTGTACAATCTCCCAATGTCTGCATTAATTGCTATTATCCCACTTGCTGTTGTTTTTTTATTGCTGGTTATTTGGCAATGGCCGGCAAAACGAACCATGCCTGTTGGTCTCATAATTACTATTTTATTGGCAATATTTTATTGGCAAGTCGATCTAATAACGGTAGCTGCAGCTAGCATTGAAGGCTTAATTATAGCTGGCAAGGTACTTTATATTGTCCTCGGCGCTTTATTGTTGCTGTTTGTATTAGTACATTCTGGCGCTGTTACGGTAATCAGGAATGCCTTCACTCAGATATCTCCCGACCCAAGAATACAAGTGATAATTATTGCATGGGCCTTTGGTGCTTTTATTGAAGGCGCATCGGGCTTCGGTACACCTGCTGCTGTTGCAGGACCATTATTAGTCGTAATGGGCTTTCCTCCCTTGGCAGCAGTAATGTGCGCCTTAATTATACAAAGCACCCCGGTATCTTTTGGTGCAGCCGGGACTCCTATATTAATTGGCGTACACGATGGTTTGGCAGGACAAGCCATTGTTGATACATATATAGCAACACAAGACCAAATTGGCTCACTAGATGAACTTGTTTTTTTAATTGGTGGGCAGGTGGCATTAATTCATGCTGTCATTGGTTTTGTTATACCTTTATTTGTTGTCACGCTATTAACCCGTTTTTTTGGCGCTAACCGTAGTTGGCGCGAGGGATTTGAAGTTTGGCGATTTGCCCTGTTCGCTGGTTTAGCCTTTGTTATCCCTTATGCCGTGTTTGCAAATGTACTCGGGCCAGAATTCCCATCACTAATTGGCGGGCTTATCGCGTTAATTGCAACGACAATAGCAGCGAAGCATGGATTGTTTCAGCCTGATAAAATATGGCAATTTCCCGAAGAGAAAGATTGGTTGGCCAATTGGAAGGCATCAGAGCCCGTTCATGAAGCCCATGGGGATAAAAAAATAATACCCATATGGAAAGCATGTTTGCCTTATGCTCTTATCGGATTATTGTTAGTCATTACGCGATTACCAGAACTGCCTTTTAAGTCATTTTTAGCAGGGTTTAAATTATCAATACCGTCAATCCTGAATACAGGTATCAATGCTTCAATTAATATTCTGTATCTACCTGGCAGTATTTTTATTCTCGTTGCACTTATTTGTCTTCCATTGTATCGAATGTCAAAATCTGAGGTTTTTGCTGCTGTAAAAAGCACTACAAGATCATTTAAAAATGCAGCAGTAGTCTTAATATTTGCTGTCCCTATGGTTCGTATCTTTATTCAGTCGGACATAAATTCTGCTGGACTTGCCAGCATGCCAATTGAATTAGCACAAACAATAGCCACATTATCGGGTCAAACATGGCCAATATTTTCTGCTCCAATAGGTGCATTAGGTGCATTTATTGCTGGCAGTAACACTATTAGTAACCTTACTTTTTCTTTATTCCAATTTGGTGTCGGAATTAAAACAGGTTTATCGCCGACACTGATCGTAGCTTTGCAAGCTATAGGCGGTGCGGCGGGAAACATGATCTGTATTCATAATATTGTTGCTGCATCAGCGACATGTGGTCTTTCTGGGCAAGAAGGGAACTTAATACGTAAAACCATTATTCCAACAGTATATTATCTTTTAATGGCAGCATTTATTGCCGTCATAATCACATGAAAAAATATATTTTAATATTATTTATTCTGGTTTTGTCGGCCTGTGGACAATCAGACTTTGATAGAGCAATTGAAGCATTTAATGCTCATGAATATGAAGATGCACTTAAAAAATTAACGCCTCTAGCCGAAACGGGTAATAACATGGCGCAGAACTATATTGGTCAGATATATGAAAGGGGTTTGGGCGTTGAACGAGATTACAATCAAGCAGCTAACTGGTACAAGAAGGCTGCAGATGATGGTGTAGCAGAGTCACAAATAAGGTTAGCTCAACTTTATATCGCAGGCCTCGGTGTTAAACGTGATTATTGGCTTGCATTAAAGTGGGCACGTAATGCCGCTGTACAGGGTAATGCTGAAGCCGAAGCAAATTTAGGTTATATGTTTCATGATGGTATTGGCGTTAAGCAAGATTATAAAGAAGCGGCTAAATGGTATCGTAAGGCAGCAGAGAAAGGGACGGCCAGTGCTCAACATGATCTGGGTGTTATGCATGAAAATGGTCTTGGCATAGAGCAAGATTACAATGCAGCAATAGAATGGTACCGAAAAGCTGCAGCTCAAGGCATATTAAATTCTCAAAAAAACCTACTTAATATGTACCAAGATGGTTTGGGTATCCCACAAAATAACTCAGAAGCTATGGCATGGTTTCTAGAGGCCGCACAAAAGAAAAACATAATGGCTCAGTATTATTTGGGAAAAATATATTATGCCGGGATTAAAACCGAGCAAGACTTTGTTCAAGCCTATGCCTGGGTAGGCATAGTTGCCGCTGGAGGCTATAAACAGGCTGAGAAATTACGTGATGAAATTGAAGAATATATGACTGTTGATGAGCGAAAACAAGGCCATGATCTTGCTAAAGAGCTGTGGGGGAAATATGGAGTGGCTCAAAATGAAAATAAAAATAGAAAGAAAGCAGAGACAGAGTCATGAATTTTAAATTCAGATCGTAAATCAAGATGAACTTATACAAACTTATATCACACTAAGGCTTGACAACTATTGAAATGAGGCAGACCATCTTATCCACATGAAAACAATGACTCTGACAAAACAGTATTTTATTTGGCATCGCACAGTGATGTGCGACAGCTTTATGCCTCTGTGTGTCTGTGGATTAATAATTTGATCTAATAGTTTAAGTTTAAGTAGTTCTTAAAAGGCCGCAGGTGATAAACCTCCGGCCTTTTTTTATGTTCAGGATGAACTGTATATCGCAGGCGGATAGATGCAGAACAGCGACTGTTAAACGGAAACAGAGTGGTAGTACGTCGTAACCTAAACACAACAGGAGGCTCATAAATAGTGAGATAGTAAAATGAAACATATAAATAGAATTGCCAATTTATTAGTTTGGTCAATATTCATAGCCACGCCCGCGCTAGGGCAAGGGATTGATTACACCATGAGAAACTACACAACACAGTCTTGTGAATTATTCGCAAATGACGCTTATTATGCAGCGTATACATATAAGCGTGGTGTTGTGCTCCAAAAAGTCTTGGAGACAATAAATGCCGTTTCAGGTGCGGATAGTAAGAAACATCGTGCATTTCAAGCAGTTCAATTCGTTTGGAAAAATCAGCTAGATAATCCCACGCTTGCTTATAGCTTGGCGATGGGTTTGTGTCTAAAACCAAAAAAGGAAATGGCGCCTATAGATGAACCTTGGATAAGTTCGCTAAGAACAAGTAAGGAGTTCTTTTAATTGTTTATGGTTGCACAGGGATGTGCAATTAATGCTGGCCGAACGATATTGGTTGTCAGTTATTACTTTTAATCGTAATGATTATTCAACTAATAACCCTTTCCTTTTATACAGGCTAGCATCAACTTCTTTGTCTTCGCTCATTTGTTTATGTAATACGGGCATCATCTCAAAGTAAGGTCGAATTACATCAGAACGTGATTTTTCAAATTCATCAAATGGCCCATCAAAATGAACCTTACCGTGATGTAGCATGATCGTCCTTGGTCGCAAGCGACTGAGCAAATCTTTGTCGTGAGTAATTATGATTGATGTACGTTTCGATCCATCCTCCATATTGGTGTTATGAATATTAAAAATCAGTTCATGAATGTTGGTAGAGCTGGCCGGATCAAGACCTGTAGTTGGTTCATCATAAAATAAAACATAGGGGTCCATTGAGATAGCCCGTGCTATTGCAAGTCGTTTCGCCATTCCACCTGACAATGCATTGCTGCTTTTTTCCATAAACTGTTTATCATTAGGTAGGTCAACTGACGCTAATGCGCTTTCTGCAATTGACTTTATGAGATCATCTTCCAATCCTTTAATTTCTTTTAACCACAATGCGATATTAAAATAAACTGAACCTGAGAAGAGGGCATTGCGTTGAAAAACTACTCCCCAATGCCTATGAATGTCATCAATATCAAGCGCACTAAAATCATTAAGGTTTTTCAAATTCCAATTCTCATGGGTTCTATCTAAAATCGAGATAGAACCTTTGTCGAATGAATACTGACCTAATATTGAATTTAATAGCACTGTTTTACCACAACCAGAACTGCCAACAACAGCTATCATTTCTCCACTATAGAGCTCCAGGTCAATTCCTTTTAAAATCGTATTCCCATCAAAAGACTTGTGTAAATCTTTGATTTGAAATTCGACCTGAGATTCGTTATCCACGTTTTAAATATTATATGAAACTTTTAGAATAAATCTTCTATAGAAAGATAACGTTCCCCAGAGTCATAGCTAAAAACCAAAACACGGCTATCTGCCGCTATATCATTTTCTTTTTGTTTTACAGCCGCTAATGTTGCGCCAGAAGATATCCCAATAAAGATACCTTCTTCCTTTGTGCATCGACGTGCCATATCAAAAGAGTCTTCTTCAGAGACTTGTATTGTTCCATCAAGGATCTCAACGTTTAGTACATCGGGAACAAAACCAGCGCCGATACCTTGTAATCGATGCAATCCTTTTTCTCCACCGCTAATGACGGGTGATTTTTCAGGTTCAACAGCAAAGACTTTTAAATTTGAAAAATTTTCTTTTAATATCTCTGCGCATCCAGTGATATGACCGCCAGTACCTACACCAGTAATCATGTAATCTATCCCATCGGGGAAATCAGCCAAAATCTCCTGAGCGGTCGTTTCTCTATGAGCTTGTGCATTTGCCGGGTTTTCAAATTGTTGCGGCATCCACCCATTTGGGTTTTCAGCAAGCAATTCTTTTGCCTTGGCAATCGTGCCACCCATGCCTAATTCTTTAGGCGTTAATACCAGTTCTGCTCCTAGCGCTTGCATGTATTTGCGTCTTTCAATAGACATAGATTCAGGCATAGTCAGTATTAAACGGTAACCTTTTACTGCAGCAACCAATGCCAAACCTATCCCCGTATTCCCGGATGTAGGTTCAATGATTACGGTGTCTTTATTAATGAGTCCTTTATCTTCGGCATCATTAATCATCGCCATGGCAATTCGATCTTTAATACTGCTGCAAGGATTAAAACTTTCCGTTTTCATCCAGACCTCGATATCGTTACGAAAAAGATGGTTGATACGAATATGGGGGGTATTTCCGATGGTTTGAAGAATATTGTCGTATTTCATATATGCTTTCCTAGTGAATAGTATATTGAGGACATTATATGTGATTCTGCTTTAAATTATGCAGCACATCATTATTTGCTCGATAATAATAGTATTTATCATAATGGCAAGTGAGTGTTATAAACGAATAAGACTTTCAATAAATATTTGTTATATATTGTTTTTTCATTATCTCTATCTGTAGAACAGTGATAAATTGATGATACATAATTATTATATTAATTTTGAAAGCAACTTTATGTCATGAACAAAACTGGTACGCTTACAGGAAAAACAATAGACCGTTACGAATTTCAAGAACTAATCGGAGTTGGTGCTTTTGGTGAAGTTTATAAAGCCCTTGATAAAAAACTCTTTCGAAATGTTGCTATAAAGGCAACAACACCTGCCTTAAGCAAACAAAGTGGAGGAAAAGAATATATTCTTCGTGAAGCAAGGATTCATGCCCGCGCAGAACATTCCAATATTATTCCTATCTATGATGTTTTGGATTACGAACAATCCGTGTTAATTGTTATGCGGCTGGTAATAGGTGAAGACCTAGACCAGATGTTAAGCCGCTAAAAACAACCACTAAAAATAGATGAATCACTGAAGATTATGCATCAAGTATTATGGGGAATGGATTATGCTCATAGCAGAGGAATAGTGCATCTTGATTTGAAGCCAGGCAATATCAGGATCTCATTTGCTGGTGAAGCGCTTATCATGGACTTTGGCATTGCCTCTATGTTGGAAGATCAAAGTCTGAGGGAGAATCATGTCCACGGCACACCTTCATACATGTCGCCGGAGCAGATTCAATGTACATACATGGATGCCAGATCTGATATCTATTCTCTCGGTGTTATTCTCTACAAAATGATTACTGGCCATCATCCCTTTACAAAAGCAGCAACCTTATCTGAACTATTAAAAAGTCATCTTGAAGAGAACCCCGTTGCACCATCGCATTATGTTCCGACATTGCCCGAAAAATTTCAAATAGCCATATTGAAAGCATTAGAAAAAAAGTCACGCGACAGATATCACTCATGCAGAGAATTCTCTTTTGCTTTGGAGCACTCTTTAAAAGGAATAGGCCAGAATAGTTTAGATAATAAAGACCTGCGTTGGGACCCCAGAGTAGCAGCCTATCTCAAAGGTCGAATTCATTTAAAAGAGGTTGATGATTATATTTCTGCAGAAACGATTAATTTGTCGACTAGTGGCGCTACTTTACGAGTCTCGTCAGATATTCCAGTAGGCAGTAATATTGAACTAGAACTCTATCTTCCTAAAGAAGATGAGTACACGAAGATATCTGCAAAAGCGACTGTCTTATGGAAAAACAGTAATCTTGAACATGACAATATTGTCATTGGCGTTTATATGCACGAAGTTAAAGATATCGACAGACATAAGCTGGGTATATTTGTTCGCGATTTATTGTTGAATGTAGAACAAGACGAGCTGCCTAGTGAACGAACGCAGACATTCATGTAATGCTATATTTTTCAGAGTTGTGAGTATTTAATTTAGTGCTTTGAGTTAGCTGATATTCAACATTAATTTATTTTTCGAAAATTTACGGATTTAGACTTAGTCAAAATAGATAGACATTTATTGATGCGACTCCTATCCTGTCAGTCCGATTATGAAAATATAGAGGCACTGATTATGACAATTAAAGTGGGAGATACTCTCCCGGCAAGCTCATTTATGTGGATGGGACCGGATTCTGAGATTGATGTACGTACTAGTACGAGTGATGAAATCTTTAAGTGAAAAAAAGTAGCAGTATTTGGTTTGCCCGGCGCATATACGCCAGTTTGTTCTGCAGATCATTTGCCTGGTTTTGTGAAAGTGGCTGATGCGTTACTTGAAAGAGGCGTAGATGCTGTAGTTTGTATTTCTATCAATGACCCATTTGTAATGGATGCCTGGGCAAAAGCGCAAGGTGTTGGCGACAATATAAAAATGCTTTGCGACCCAACAGCAGCGTTTACTAATGCAGTCGGTCTTAATCTGGATCTTGCCGACTTTGGGCTTGGCGTTCGATCAGAGCGCTATTCAATGATTGTTAATGACGGTGTTGTATCTACTGTCAACGTAGAGGAGAGTATTCTCGCATGTGATGCCAGTAGCGCTGATACATTACTTGCTCAAGTTTAAATAGTAATAAAAATAGTACTCTAGGATTGTGTCTTTATAAGAGCTGGTTTTCTGAAATGTTAAAAATTATTACAACCAATAAAGCAGGATTGAATTGCTAATATATTCAAGAATTAAAATAGGCTTAATATTCTGCTTATTAGCTACGGGTTGTAGTGATTATCAAACCGGATATCAGGAGGGGTTTGGGCATGGTTACCAAGAAGCAAAGCACAATAAATGGATAGTGTTTGGACGCGATGATTATCTGAGAGGCTATGATGCAGGTCAGGCTGAAAAATTCCAGGAAGAGTGGGTTTCTGAAGATGCGCTTGAATTAGGTGATTCCCCATTACGCTGTCGTGATATAAAAATTGAAGCGGATGCTTTAATGTTCTTGCCTGCAGAATATCGAAGGATTAGTACCGATACATATCAATTAAATTAAAGACTTACTCATTTTGCGATGTGGTATGCCCGCATCATCAAAAACATCGCTTTCCACCTTGAAACCCTGTTTTTTATAAAATGCCATTGCGTCCAATTGTGCATTCAGAATTACACTTTGCATATTATTTTTTTCTGCAATGGATAAGAGCTTTACTAACATCGCACTACCAACGCCTAATAAACGGTAAGGTTTTAGAACAGCCATGCGGCCTATTTGACCTGTGTTTAGAAGACGAGCCGTAGCGACATAATGTCCTGCCGTTTTCACCAAGAGGTGCACTGCATTATGATCGGCTTCTTCCCACTCTAAATCTTCAGGGACATTCTGTTCTTCAATAAAAACCTTGGTACGTATATCTCGTAAATGAGGCTCCATGCCTTGCCATGATACTTGTAGTACTTCCACATCACTCATCGAAATAAAAGCAGCCAGCACTATATAATGTAAAGAGCAGATCTGAGGTCAGAACCTTATCGTTGAATCCATGTAATTCAGAGCAATCAAGACGGTGTGAGCTGCATAAGTATTGTATTAAGTTGAGCTGTGAAATTGACAATAATACTGATTGGCCTGAATAGAATAACGTTACCGTGTCATTATTGTTGATATAAGAGAAACGAATATTACCATAACGGTTTAAATGACTAGCTTGCTTCAGTGTTTTTCTAAAAGCAGGCTCGTCTAGCAGATCATATTCTGGTTCAAGATCATCAAGGTTGTTGGTTATAAAATGACCAAACCAATTAGCAAACTCAGTTTTATTAGAGATAGCAGATAGCAACATATTTTGCAGTGACTGAATATCTTCAGGCTTAATCTCACCTGAAGCATCTTGTAGTTTCAGATCAGGGTCAGTGTAAAAGGTATCTTTTGCGTGTTCATTGAAACTAACCGTATAGGCGCTGAGTAATTCTTTCTGAGAAGGAGCTCGAAAACCAATGGAATAGGTTAGGCAGTTATCAAGCGCTATACCATGGTGGGCAACACCCGGTGGTAAATAGAGCATATCACCGGCTTCTAAGATCCAATCCTGTTGTGATTCGAACTCACTGAGGATCTTTAAATCCAGACCTTCAATAAAATCGTCTTCTGAATAATCGCCCTCATTAATATGCCAATGACGAAGTCCCTGTACCTGCAATAAAAAGACATCGTAATTATCTAGATGCGGGCCAACACTTCCTCCTTCAGGCGCAAAACTGACCATCACATCATCAACACGCCAATTAGGAATAAAGTTAAACTGATCCAAAAGTTGGCTAAGCTCAGGGAGATGATGATCGAGCGCTTGAACAAGCAAAGACCAGTGAGTCGGTGGGAGTGAAGTAAAATCCTCTTCCTCAAATGGACCGTATCGTAGCTCCCAAGGTCCTTCTGTGCCTTGCTCTTGAATAAGTCGAGACTCAATGCCTTCCTCACAAGCCAAACCAGCAAGTTCTTCTGGTGAGATAGGGGAAGTAATGTCAGGGAATGCCTGCCTGATTAACAGCGGCTTTTTCTGCCAATGTGTATTTAAGAAGTCTGTTTGACTCAATTTTCCTAATATTTGCATGGATGAATTATGACGGTAATCTGTTAAAGATTAAACATTTAGTGAAAAGTCACATTTATGATTGCTAAAATATAGATGTTTAATAACAAATAAAAACTAATAATGAACAATGAATTTCACGGTCATATCTAAAATCAGTTATTTTGCTATATTTGTCTGCCTATTTGGGCATTCAGCTATCGTAATGTCTGAGGAATCACAACATAATATCTGCTTCAATTTTACCATTGTCACTAAACAGAGCATTGATGTTTCAGAAGTCGCTCAGTTTAAACAACAAAAATCTCTGCTGCATGAACAAATCTCGAGAACACAATCAGTTTTCGATAAAAACAAAACGCAAAACTGTCCTAAGTTTAAATTTGCACAAGAAATAATAAAGCACGTTACTTGGGAAAAAGCGCTTCGCTTGAGTCAGCCACTTGATCAAGCTTTCAATGAAAAACAATCAGACTATCAAGATAGAAAAATAAAAGAACATCTTAATGAAATAGAGTCCATAGCTACAAAAATTAAACAGACTCCAGATATTAAATACTATTCATTGCTAGATTTGTCTCCTGGCATTGCAATTGTTAATGCTGAAAGGGCTCTCGTTACGATGGATGCCGAGCAGCAGAGATTGGTAGATAGTACAAGCTTGCATGAATTAGGAATATTACGCGTAAAAACTCAAGCATCAATTCAACTAGTCAATGAAAAGCTGGAATATTATGGTGTTGAAAAAAGAAATGAAATCGTTAAGAGAGCTGAGTCGATGCTTAGAAAATATCAGAAAATAGATGATGCCAGCGCGAGTAGTTGGCAAGAGGGTGTTTTAACATTATGGAATGACGTAGAAGCTCAAAATACATCGGTCGAATTAAAGAATCTAATTCAGCACTATCATACACAAGGCAATAATTGTTTAGATGTCTACGTCGTACCTAAAGCTAATAGCCCATCAACAGGTAGGGGTGATGTTGAAAAAAATAACGACTGGACTATTCGTGGTGGCGCAGCCTTGTCAGAAAAGTATTTTCCCAGGACAACAGCAGGAAGAGGGCGCGTGATTATTCTGACGCAAGATGCAAGGGAAACAGAAAACCGATTGGCACATGAATTAGGACATTTGTTGATTGATAAACCGAATGCTCATTTTGGGAAAGAAGCTAAAGATTTGATGTATAGAAACAGCCTAGGGGGAGCTTATCTTGATGAAGAAGAGTGCAAGAAAATTAAAGAAAATATTATATCCTTTTAGTTATTTAAATTTTCTTGATTTTTTAAGGGCAGGATTAATCTCATCTAACTCAGCCTGAACTTGCTCGCGGCTACAGTGGTAGATGATCTCTCTGCCTAGAACACTTCCAACATAAGCCTGCTCGTTCTTAGTAGGCGTGAGTTCACATTTCATACTATGAACACCTTCACCGATAACCACAATAATTACACTGGCTCGCTTATCAAATACGAGCACGTCCATCGTTTGTTCGCTTTCTGTATTTGAAACTGTGATCATTTCGTTTTGCATAGACATAAGTATATCGGGATATTAATGAGAATACGATTCTCAAACAGTTTGTTCTCAATATTTAGTTAAAATGCTGTTTGTTTTTTGTTGGTCAATCAATAACAGTTGATTTTGGTGGCTATGAATCGCCTACATGGATGTAGGTGATAGCGTAATGTAGGAGCTATTACCAAAGAATTAAACACTCGGTCCTGGCGTTATGAGTGCTATGTTCTTTAAGTCTCAGGATCATAGCCCAAGTTAGGAGCAAGCCATCTTTCTATTTGTTTTAAATCCATTCCTTTTCTATGAGAATAATCTTCAATTTGATCCTTATTAATC